>Ga0315279_10000774_pt1 | contig 58479 bp, 49 predicted proteins | sample YL17G06_20_MG_FD_203694 | JGI IMG/M metagenome (GOLD analysis project Ga0315279, IMG submission 203694) | Sediment microbial communities from Yellowstone Lake, YNP, Wyoming, USA - YL17G06_20 | ecosystem: Environmental > Aquatic > Freshwater > Lake > Sediment | place: USA: Wyoming | collected...
GCGTATCCTCCTTTGCTGGCTCAGTTAGAGCCGGTTAGGTTAATAATTTGCGTTATCAACCTAAGAGGATATGCCTTTTTTGTTACTTAGGCAATATCAAAAGTGCGAAATATATATTACATTATCAAATCGATAGGGCCTGCTGCTTTTCGGGTCTTTGCGGAGTTAAGGTGTGTTAAAGAATAAATAGGCGGTAAGTTGAGATAAAGAATAAATATCGCTGGGAATTAAGCCGTGGTTTTAAAATAAGTTATGACGTCTCTAATAATGTCGTCGAGCACGACGGTGGGCCTAAAACCGATGAGGCTGAATATTTTGGTAATATCCGGGATCCGGCGCGGCATATCTTCAAATCCCTCTTCATAGGCCTGGTCATAGGGAATATACCTTATCTCTGAGCTGCTGCCGGTTATTTGAATTATCCTTTTAGCCAGATCCTCTATGGATATTTCTTCCTGACTGCCCACATTGAACACCTCTCCGGTTGCCGCCGGCTCTGCCATCAATCTCATCATCGCCCAGACTGCGTCTTTTACGTGCAGAAAGCAGCGGCTCTGCTTACCCGATCCGTAAACGCGCAAAGGCTCATTAGCCAATGCCTGTTTGACAAAACGCGGCAAAACCATTCCGTAGGCCCCGGTCTGGCGCGGCCCCACCGTATTAAACAGCCGCACAATCACCGCGGGCAGGCCCCGGTTCTTAAAATAGACGTAGGCAAGCATCTCATCCAGTGCCTTGGCCGTGGCATAACCCCAGCGCGTCTTTAAAGGAGAGCCCAATATCCGGTCGTCGCTCTCCTTTAAAGGGCCGTGGGTGTTCTTACCGTATATTTCCGAACTAGACACCACCATTGTTCTTTTACCGTAAAGCGCGGCCTTATCCAAGAGAAGCTGGCTGCCCCGGATATTCGTATTCAGGGAATCCAGGGGATTTTTTACCACTAATTCTACTCCCACGCTGGCAGCAAGATGATAAACCATATCCGCCGCCTTAACCAGCGTACCTACTGTTTTCTCGTTGAGGATATCCCCTTTCACAAATCTAAAGCCGCCGGTGTTTTTTATATGAGAAATATTCTCACTGCAGCCGGTCGAGAGATTATCCAAGACGGTTACGGAATGGCCTTGCTTAAGCAACTTCTCGCTTAAATGCGAGCCGATAAAACCCGCGCCGCCGGTAACTAAAATCTTCATTTTAAGTGGTTATTCCCTTTTATATTAAGCAATACACCCATGATTAAAATAATCATTAATGCCTGGCTGATGAGGATCGCCGCGTCGTATTCATTGGTTTCTACTTTTAACATTATTGCGCCCAGGCCCAAACAAAGGCTTAAGATATAAAGCAAGATTACTACCCCTCTCTGCTTAAAGCCTAATCCCTGTAAGCGGTGGGAAAGATGGTCTTTCCCGCAATAATTAATTATCTCCCGCAGGCCGGGGGTCAAACCCTGCCTATACCGTAAAATAATCACGTATAAAATGTCAAATATCGGTATGGCCATAATCAAAACCGGGATAGTAAGAGCAATGAACCGGTTTTGCGACCAACCGCCCATAATCGCAATCGTGCCCAGATTAAATCCCAGGAATAAACTGCCGCCGTTGCCTAAGAAAATCTTTGCCGGATGAAAATTGAAGGGAAGAAACCCCAGCGCAGCGCCGAACAGGCAGCAGGAAAGAATGCCGAATTCCCACTGCGCGGAGGTAGCGGCCACGATAAAAAACATCAGCGCGATTATCCCGGAAATACCGCAAGCTAAACCATCCATGTTATCTATGGAGTTAAATGCGGAAGTAATCCCGACGATCCAGAGTATGGTTACCACCAAATCGATTAAATATATGCCGGACAACTGTACGATAATGCCGTAGCTGGACAGCCAAAAGGTCAAACCGACCAATACCACCAGCTTTATCGTAGCGGGAACCGGCCTTATGTCATCGATAAGGCCTAAGACCAGTACCGGCAGGCCGCCGAAGATAATCGCTTTTAAGTAAATAGCGCTGGAAAATGCGACAACAAATAGAGAAAGTATATAGGCGGCAAATATGGCTAAACCGCCCCAGAGGGGTATGGGCTGGGTATGAATCTTCCTTTCGTTAGGATGGTCGAGAATGCCGAATCTTAAGGCAATACTGCGGACGATAGCAGTGAATATAATACTCGCCGCAAACGCAACAATAAAAACCCAGATATTCTTTTCTGCCCAGGACATAATCTATGTTATAAATATCAGCGAGCGGACGCTGGCGCTGTTAAATCAAGGCTGCCTTTCTTCCCGACAATATCTCCCGGCTGTCAGGGCCGCAATTAAACAACAGGTCGACTACAGAAAGCTCGGGGATAAACCCCTCAAATTGTTGTTTGTATACCGGCTGCGACCATTCCTGATAAGCTAATTTTATATTCTCTTTCAAAAACAGGCTTTCGTCAAGATAATCTTTGCCGTGTATGCCCGATAGATATGTATCCGCCTTCAATCTCTTACACATATCGATAACATACCCCGCGGCCTTGCCCTCAACGCCGGCCTGGGAACACTTTACCGTCTTTACCCGTATGCCTAATTCTTCGATCAGGTAGGCGATAATCTCCGTGCTTAAATCGCAAAAATTATCCCAGCGCTTTTTGTATACCTCCTCAAAGAAACCGATATATCTTTTGAAATAGGCAGAGCGGTGGTAGTTATGATATATGGCGTTAAAGTGCTTCTTCCCCCAGGCCAAATCATTGTTTATCTGGGTGTCGCTAATCAACTGGTGGTATTTGCCTTTGGTTAATACCGGAACGGTCAGCCACATCCAGCCTTCCCTGGTGCGGATACGGTTGCGGTTCATCCAGCCGAACGTGCCGCGCTTGACAAATTGAACGTTATCCACGACGGCGAATACGTCTGCCTGAGAAATCTTATGGAAAAAACCCGCATAAGGCAAATAATTAGGCTGGTGTCCGGTCAGGATCATAACATTTCGATTACCGATTTGACAACTAACTTCATCTGGCTGCCGCTCAAGTCCGGATAAATCGGTAAAGATAACGTCCTCTTGTATGCTTCTTCCGTATTGGGGAACAGTCTCCTGTCTAACCTTAGATATCGATGTAACGGCATAAATACCGGGGGCTTTGCCTCAATGCCTTTTTTCTTTAACCCGGCGGCGAACTGTTGAAGCGGCGAACTTATTCTGATTACATAACGATAATAGATATGCCCGGGGTCATTAACGCTAACGGCGATGCCGCATCGGGAAAACGCCTTATCGTAATATTGGGCGATTGCCCTTCTTTTCGCGATAAACCGGTTAAGCTGTTTAATCTGTGCCAGGCCCAGCGCCGCCTGCAGGTCATTCATTTTATAATTATACCTGACGATGTAGTCATTCCGCTCATCGTATTCGATGAGATCTTTGGCCTTGTTGAATAACGCGGGAGAATCAGTCAATAGCATGCCGCCCTGGCCGGTAGTAATCACCTTGGTGGCATAAAAAGAAAATAATGAGGCAGCGCCAAAGCTGCCCAGCCTCCTGCCGCGGTAAGTGCCCCCCAAGCTTTGAGCGCAGTCTTCCACGACGGGAACGCCCAATTCTAAAAATTTATCTATTTCTGCGCTTGCCCCGAACATATAAGGCAAGATTATCGCCTTGACCTTTTTATGAATCTTTGCTCTCGCCGCGGGAAAGCTCAAATTATAATTATCAGTATCTATGTCGCAGACAATAGGTTGCGCTCCAGTATACATAATTGCATTAAGCAAAGAGCTGCATACGTAACTGGGTATTAATACCCTGTCGCCTCGCTTAAGGCCTAAACTCAAGAGAATAAGATGCAGCGCCGAGGTCCCCGAATTAGCGGCAAGGGCAAAGCGTGTTCCGACAAACTCTTTCAACCTGCGCTCCAGGCCTCTTACGCATCCGTTTTCGCAAAGTTGGGCGGAAGACAACACCTTCTGCAGTATTTTCCCATCCGACTTGCTAACCGTAGGCCGCGAATGACCGATCACGGATTAATCTCCTTACCCCATGTACGTCTCTGTATCAATTACGCCGAAGCCTAAATTCACTTTTTGGCCACTATGGAAAAATGCGTATAGCAACTCTTAAAAGGATATATTTTGCTGATTAGCTTCAAAAGAAATACGACGAACGCGTAAGAACGGCTGGTAAACCTGTATTCCAGCTTAATTTCGCTGAAGCCCAACCCAGCGAGTTCCTGCCGGATGAGTTCCGGATTCATCCCCTTGCCCATAAAGGCATGAAAATTCGCCAGCATAATCTCTCTGTCTCTTGCCGAAAATGACATAAGAAATCTCAAAAATCCCCGGGCATAACGGCTAAAATAATAGTTATTCTCATGATCAATGTAGAGATATCCGCCCCTCTTTGTCACCCGCGCCGCCTCCCCCAGGACTTTACCGTAGTCTGCTATATGGTGTAAGACGGAAAATATACAGATACAATCAAATGCGCCGTCCTTGAACGCCAACTTTTCCGCCTCGCAGCATACTAGGGGCAGAGAGGGATGTTCTTTCTTGAGTGCGGCCAAGGGATAAAAGTTCAAGTCACAACCCAGAGAGTACTCAAAATAGCCCTTGGCTATCCGTAAGACGTTTCCGTATCCGGTCCCCAGATCTAAAAATTTTTTCTCACCGCCGCCCGGAGAGATGCTTGCTATTACCCGCCTAATCCGCTGTTGTTCCGCAGGATGGGTAATAGAGATGTCCTGGCATAATAGGGTTACGCCTTCGGCATTGTCGTATACCGCTTTATTCGCCGTTTTAACCTGTTCTGCGATATTCATAACCAATCACAAAACGAACCTGTAACACATAAATGCCTCCGCAGCCTCTACCGATACTTCCCTGCCCCTTGAGCGGGAGACGTCAGCTAAGTTCTCAACGCTTAAATGATGCAGTTTGGGTTTGGCCTGTGACTTATGCATCTTCAGCGCCTTTAGCTTGATGTTAAAATATTTAGAAATATCGACATAAAAATTGGGATGGAATTTTTCTCTTTCCACGTTCCAAAAATGGGTGGGGCTGTCATAGGCTAACACGATTCTGGGAAACGACCTAACACTCGGCAGGTGGGGCCGGCAGGCGGTAAACCCGGCGCGGAACACCGCTTCGTGGTCCTGGTTGTAAGATATCGACGGAATAGCCACTATCGTAGGCTTAATCTTTCCCAGGGAAAGCCTCCCCTTTTCCTCGATTACGGCAATAAGGTCACGGCGGGGTACACTGTCCAGCCTTAAATGCTTGTAGGCGTCTTTGAATATTATTTCGTATCCGTCCACCTTTAAAAACTCCATCGTGCTGGTGAACTCCTTTTCCCGGGTCGTCTCTTTAATTATCCCGTTCTTTGACTTGGCGTAGTATTGCTTAAGATCGCCGACGCTGAAAAGCATCACATAGACCTTGCCACCTAAGTCTTTCACCTTGGCAATCGTTCCGGCACAACCGAAAACCTCGTCATCCGCGTGGGGCGTTATCACCAGCAGCCTCTGCTTGCGCAAGAAACTATCCACTGATTCCTCCTTTGCTATATAATAGGGTATTATATAACTTTTCTATTTTTTCTACCATTAAATTTATCCCGAAATTTTTCTTTACCCGTTCGCAGGCATTGGCTCCCAGGGTATACGCCTTTTCTCTATTCCTTAACAATAAGCGGATGGCTTCGGCGATTGCCCGGGGATCTGCCGGCGCAACTAAGATTCCCGTTACCCCGTCGTCTATAATTTCGGGTACCCCTCCCACCCGGCTTGCGATTACCGGCAGAGACCTCGCCATTGCCTCCAAAACAGCAATCCCCAGCCCTTCGTATAAAGACGGTAAGACGAATATATCCATAACCGACAACAGTTGCGAGACATCCTTTCTCAAACCCAAAAAACGTAAGGCATCCCGGATGCCTAATTCGGCAGCGTAAGCTTCCAGCTGCCTGCGGCAGCTTCCCTCTCCCACAATCAAAAATTTAAGCCGGGGATATTCTTTTAATAACGCTGCTGCGGATTGGATTAAATATACCTGCCCTTTCTCGGGGTCCAGGCGGCCGATAGTGCCAATGACCGGTTCATCGTCCCGTAAACCAAAATCTTCCCTTGCGACGCTAGTCGTGCCGGATGAGAACTTTTCATAATCAATCCCGTCGTAGATTGTCACGAATTTATCCGGTTGATCAATTTTTAGTGCTATGTATTGCCGCCTCTCGTTATCGCTTAAAACAATAATCTTGTCCGTAAATTTCGCCAGCAGCCTCTCGATAAAAAGAAAAATTAGCCGTGCCAGAGGACTTTCCGATACGCCGGGGATGTTGCCTTTGGGCTCAAATATATTACCGTGAGGGCTGTGCACGATAACCGGCACCTTGGCAAGAAATGCCGCTATCCGGCCTAAGGCTCCGGCCTTAGAAGTATGGGTATGGATGATATCTATGCCCTTGTTTCTGATTAAAAAATATAACCTTACCGCGGCCAATATATCCTGCGCTATGCTTACCCGGCGCACCATCTGTTTTATGGTGATTAGCTCAATATTGTTTTTATCTAAAACGGCTTTTAATCCCTTTTCCGAATCGCACAGTTCTCCGGTGACGATGACAATCTGGTATTTTTCCCGGTCTAACGCAGATGCCAGCGAGACCACAACGTTTTCTGCTCCGCCGCAGACAAACCGGGTAATAATGTGCGCCAGCTTAATCTTGGGTTTCTCCATCGTCTGTTTTGTATTGCCAGGGAAACCAGAAATTCGGCGTCTCCTGCCAGTAATTACAGTTTGCGCAAATAGGAATCTTCGCATATTGACCGGTTAAATGATGCCTGCGGCAGGCTTTAATCTTCTCCCCCTGCCAGAGCAAGGCCAGGCTGGCTTCTTTTACATTACCTAACAACTCTGCGGCGTTCCAATCAACACAACAGATCGATACTCCTCCGTCCCAATTTATGGAAGGAGAAAGCCAGAGGGCATGACAGGGATACCTTTTTATCCTTTTCTCTGCCTGCAGGGTGGAATCGTGCTTTACCCCGCCCCAGTTAAGATAGGAAGGCACGGAGAATTCAACTCCATAGTTTTTCCATTTGTCAATAAACGCTGCGATCTCCTCCAGGGTCTCCCGCATCCTGATAATCTGCAGGGTGATCACCGGTTTCTTAAGGTTTTTTGACTTTTTAATAGCCAAGGCTGTCTTTATATTCTCCTCAAGCGCTTTTAGATTGCCTCCCCTTACTTTTTTATATGTCTCTGCACTGGCGGCGCCGATACTGATGTGCAGCTGGTCCAACCCCGCATTCATAAGACCGGCTGCCTTCTCTTGATCGAGCAGCAGGCCGTTGGTGGATATGTATGCGGTATTCCCCGGGTTCGCCTGTTTTATATACGCTACCATCTCCACGATCCGCGGATGCAGCAGGGGCTCTCCGTCTTTATGCAGCACGAAATGCCTCCCTCCGTAAGGCCTGCTCTCGTCGACAATTTTTCTAAACAGCGCGAAGTCGATAAACCCAATCGCTCTTTTACTCTCATTACGGGGGCACATAATGCAATTAAGGTTGCAGGCGTTGGTCGGCTCGAGATTAAAGGTTAAGGGGTGGCGGTAATCGATCAACCTTTGCACAGATAGGTTATAGACAGGCCTCAAACAGGCATTCCTTTTGATCGCCTTTTTTATTTTTTGGCCCAACGCGCTGGAACGTAGAACTGCGAATAAGCTGCGGTAAATATCTTTCATCAAATTTTAGGCTTTATCCTGAACGAATAAAATCCCGCACCGTAGTTTTCTCGTTATCGGCCGGCATAATGATCGATAATTTCACGGCAGCTCCTTGATCAAGCCCTCTAAAGACCGGCTGGCAAATTTCCACTGGAACTTTTCGCTGATACGCCTTCTGGCATTTTCGCCCAGCTGCCTGGCCAGATTATCGTCGCTAAGAATTTTGATAATCGCATTGGCGATGTCTTCTCTGTCCCCGGGATCCACCAACAGCCCGGTCTCTCCATCGAGGATTGCGTCGGGTGTTCCTCCGGAGCGGCCTCCGATAGCCGGCTTGCCGCAAGCACCCGCCTCTACATAAACTATGCCGAAGCCTTCGGCGTCCACCTGGCTGTATTCCCGGGAAGGCATGATAAACACATCGCAGAGATTGTAATATTGCGGCAATTCGGCATGGGGTATAAAGCCGGCAAAAATTACGTGTTCATCCAGATTATAATCTTTGACCATTTTTTTTAATTGAGCGGCGAGCTCTCCCTGGCCGCAACTGACTAAAACCGCACTCGGGACCTTCTCAAGGACCAGCGGCAGCGCCTTAATAACCATATCAAAACCTTTGCGTTTCGCTAACCTGCCTACGAATAAAATCACTTTTTTTCCTTTTAGGCCGTAAACCTCCCGCAGCCTGCCGGCATCCCCGGGATGAAAACTATCCACATCTACGCCGGGATATATCATGCTGATTAGCTCCTGCTTAACGCCTTTGGCGATAAACCTCTGCCGGGTAAATTCCGAGATGATAATTACCTTTCTGGCATGATTCAGGAATCTGACAAAAAAATCCCGGAATGGCTTTATCTTTCCGTAGCCGCGCAGGTCTTCGGCAAACAGATAAACGAAATAGGGTATTTTGTAAAACCTGTGGGCGAACATGCCGGATAAAAACGTCGCCAGGATATTGCCGCAATGTACCAAGCCTATATCTTTATGCCTTCTGAGAATTTTCATCGTGTAAAAGAGGTAGATAAACGGCTTTACGAATTTGCCCAGAGAGGTAGGGAAGAGAAGCCCTCTTGCCCGATAGATCTTAAACCGCTGGACGCGGTCGAATTCTTCGCAATGAGGAATCCGCGGGGCTAAAACAATCACCTCCTCCGCAGGCAGGTGTTTCCAGATGTTGTAATAATACTGCGCCTCTCCCGCCCAAAAAGGCGGGAAATCATTGGTGATTAAAAGCGTATGCATGGGGATTTGCGTTTAAGTGCCTTCAGGCCCTGGCTTAAAAGTTCCAAAAACGGGGAGCTGTCTTCTCCCGTTGTCTTAGTCTGGCCGCTGAGTATCTTTTCCTTCAAGGACGCACTGTCAATATTAGTTGAGCCGTCCAACAGCGTCCTGCCCCGGCCGATTTCAAAGGCAAAGTGCGCATCACTGCCTCCGACAACCGGCAGATTATACCGCCGGGCAAGCAGCATCGCCTCTCTGTTGTTTATGCCGTTTCTGGCGTTAAAGCCCTCTACGGCATCTATTTTTTGTAAGATCTCCGGAGTAACCGTCCTTTTTCTTTTATAGGGATGGGCGAGCACGGCTATTCCGCCCTGGGCCTTAATCTCGCTTACTACATCTTCAAATTTACGCGCGCGGATATCTCGGTTAATAAACAACCCGACGACATCGCCGATTTCCGTATTTATCTCCGTGGCGCAGATGACAATTAATTCCTGCTTCGCTATTTTCTCGGCTTCTACCGCGCCCTGAATAGTATTATGGTCTACCACGGCAATGCCGGTTAAGCCCTTTCTTTTGGCGGCCTCCACGATACACGAAGGGTCCAGGTAAGAATCAAAGGAGTATCTGGAATGGATATGTAAATCAAAGGTCAACATTTTTAGTTCTGATTCTGCCGAGGTACATCGGCAGGTATTTAGCAAGATAGATAAGCCCCACTTTGGGGTCATCAAGGCTAAAGATGCCGTCTTTTATCCTGGGGTCTAATATATCTTTCAGAAAACTGCCTAAAGATGACAGCTTATTATTTAATAGCGAATCTTTGGCAGAGAAGAAGTCCAAACACAAGAACCGTAACTTAACTCCCAGCTTATACTTCATAACCGGCTCGAAGTCTTCCCCCCTGGCTACTTTAAACAAAAGATAGGGGAAGTCAACCCCGCTCTCGATAGAAAGCGGTAACGACCCCCAAAATCGCGGGTTTATTTCCATAAGCTTAAATTTGCCGTCCCGTAAGTCCTTTTTGAACTCGACCATGGCCACACCATACCAATTAAGGGCCTTCAGCAGCCTAAGGCCCTGCTCGATTAATATCTCGTCCCTGATGCTCACGCAGCAGGAGCTTACCCCCCCGGTTACGGGATATTCCCGGACCCGCCGGTGGCAGAATATTGCCTTAGCCTGGGCATTTCTGTCAAGCAAGGCAAAAAAACCGTATCCTGTGCCTTGAATATATTCCTGGACCAGGGGAAACGCCTGGATTTGATGCATCTTCCGATATACCTTTAGAAACTGTTCTTTTGAATTCACAATCGCATAGCGGTCTACCGGAGAGAAATAAAGGTCCTGGTCAGACCGGTATTTAACCACCGCCGGATATGATAACCCTTCTGCCACCCCTCCTAATTCAGATAAGTCCTCTATATAGATTGTCTGCGGCACGCAGATTCCCATCTCCCCGGCTATCCTGATTAATTTATCTTTGCAGTTAGCGCGGCAGACGGTTTCGTAGTCGGGTATGGCCACATTGATGACCTGGCGGAAGCGCTCCAGACGTTTTGCTACTGCCAGGATTGCCTGGGTAGAAATGGGAATCAAGACATCGAAATCTTTAGCTATTTTAAAAATATTCTCGGAAAAGGCCTCGTCGTTTTCGCGATAAGAAGGCATAAGCAATTTTGCCCCGCAGTACTTGGAATGAAAACCCAAAATATCAATATTCCTTTCCCTGGTACCGGCTACTGCCGCCGTAAAGATATGCCTCTTGCCTAAAGACCTGATTACCGTAAGGGCCTGCCGGAAACTGGCGTCTGTAATTAATGCCTTAAGCATATCTTCCTTCTTATCCTTTGCCGCCGTCTTTAACTGCGTAAATCCGTATGATTATCCCTAAGTCAAAGGCGGTGATGAATTTTTTTATTAAAAAAGAGGCCATCCTCTCCATGCGGCTATGCCTTTTTAAGAACGCACCGGCTTGACTTCCCAATATATCCTGGGCGCTTGCCGCGATATCCGGGACTGAACTATAGGTTATGCGCCGGTTAATAGTCCGGAAACCTGCTTTCTGCAGCATGGATCTTAACGTCCGCGCAGAGAAATAATATAAATGCAGGGGAGGAAAAAGAATGGGCTTACGCTCTTTAAATCTCATACCCCTTATTACCCCCGATAGGCTGCGATATTCGTTTGGCGCCTCGATCAGGAGAATGCCGTCTTGCTTAAGTATCCGCCGCGCTTCTTGAAGTTCAACCAGAGGGTCTTTAAGGTGCTCTAAAAGGTGGCTCATATATATGATATCAAAATGTTTATCCGGGAAAGCCGCTTGCCTTAATTCTCCGATAAAAACATCTATCCCTAAAACATCCCTGGCATAGGAAGCCGCGTAACGGGAGACATCAACCCCTTTTGTCTCATAGCCTGCTTGGGCAGCGGATTTAAGGAAGAGGCCGAAACAGCAACCTACCTCTAAAACTCTCCCTTCGGGTTTTTTCTTTTTCAGTTGGGAGATGATTTCCCCGTCCTTTTTGTAATCATGGCCCTGGATGTAATCCGCAGGCTTCTCTGCCAGCGGATCATTGACGGCATAATAGTCCTTATAATAGTCTGCGCGATAAATCTCTTCTTCTGCCTGAACCTGAGGATTATTATATATCAGCCCGCAGGTTTTGCATCTGACTATCCTGGCATCGCCGCTGTCAAAAAATACCTCCGTATTGTCTTGACCGCAGAGATTACATTTAATATAGTGGGTAACTCTGCCTGCGTGCAAGCGATATCTCCTCTAAGGGTTTAAGCCCTTAAAACGGCCGAATAAGTATTTACGCAGCCGGCGTAAACTGTAAATCCCCTTGCATCTGTATCTGACCCGGTGATAGATTATATGGAGTGCCCAAATCAGCCGGGAATAGAAATCCTTATTAGAAATAAGGACCCGATAATTATTCCGCTCTGCGGTCTGCCACCTTGACTTATACGGCTCCCGGCCCTTGGAAAAATCAAACTCTTTGAGATTTTGTTTAAACATCTCCTCAATCTGAAATCTCAACAGGCAGCTTCCGGGCGAAAATGCGGAAAATTCCGGGTCGTAGCCGATAACGTAATCGACAAATCTTTTGCCGTAGGTAATGCCGTAAGAAAAGGCAATCATCTTTTCATTGAAAAACAAAGCGGAAAAATCGAACCAGCCCCGGCGGGAAAATTCCCTGGCGATATCCACATAAAATGCCGCGGATTCCTCTCTTAAGAAACTGCTTAAGTTGTATTTCCTGCTCCAGTCCTTCCGGTACAGTTTAATCGCCTCGCGGATAAAAAAATCCCAGTCCTCGCTTTGCCTTATCCTCCTGAATTCCAGCTTGCCCTGCGACTGCAGTTGTTTTATCTGGCGTTGGATATTATACCTGGCCTTCCTCTTTAGCTTACGCTGGTAAAAACTCTCCCAATCCGTGTCAATGGCAATATAAGGACATACCTCGCTCTCCAGAACGGCACAGCCGGCCTTATCCGTCATCCCTTTCTTTAGCATCTCTAAAGAAAAAGAGCTTTCGCTGATATCGCACAAGTCGACGATCTGCCATTTATAACTCTTTCTGATATAATCCAGGACGTCCGCCAGGATGTCTTCGCTTAATTGCCCTAAGACAAAATCCAGGTAATTCGCCTCTCCAGCGCCGATAAATTGTACTTTGGTTACCGGCAGCCCGAAAAAAGCCGCCTTCTTGATCATTAAAGGGGCGGCTGCCAGGATATCCTCCCCCTCACGGATGATTAAGACCAGCGGCTGATCCTGCCCGCCGAAATGCCTCCACCAGGTAATTAGCCATTCGTATGTCAAAAACGGATTCCCCGTGTCCGCTTTATCCGACAACCTGTCCAGCTGCTCACGCAGAGACTCTAATTTATCGATGCCCACTATCTCTATGGTTTTAGACATGGCGTTGTCGTCTTGAGCCTTACCGTTCCAGCCCCAGTAATCTGTTAAGCCGTACAAATAAACCCTGCCAGAAGCTGCATCCTAAAAGAGACAAAACATCCAACTTGCCGTCAATCTTCTGTTTAAAAATATAAAAACTATCGCTGCCGTCAATCACTATCCTTCTTAATCTGAAAATATCGCTGTTTAAATCCACTGTTCCGTATATGGAAGTTAATGCGCATTTTAAACCCTGCCCGGCAACGACTTTTTTAGTAATATCGTTCATGTGCATAATCGTCCCGAAAGGATAGGCAAAAAATTCGGCTTTTTTACCCAGCGCTTTCTCTAGCGCGGCCTGGGATGCGGATATCTCCTGAGTTACTTGTTGCGGGCTTAATCTCGCCAGGTTAGGATGGGTAGAGGTATGGATGCCGAAAGTTATGCCGTTCTCGGACATCTCCTTTACCTGGGCCCAGGATAATAATTTGTTATTCTCTAAGCCGAACCATTCATCCCAGGAAAATTCCCCCTGGGTGTCTATATAACCGGTAACCAAAAATACGCAGGCCGGCAGATTGTATCTCTTAAGAATCGGGTATGCGCTGCGGTATATCTCTTCATAGCCGTCGTCAAATGTAATCGCCAGGGCGTTATCAGGCAGGTCGGTTTTGCCTTTTATATAGTCTACGATTTCTGCCAGGCCGACGATATGATAATTATGCAAGAGATATAAAATATGCCTCTTAAACTCTTCTTCTTTCACCGCATAATTACTGCCCGAAGAATCACTTATCCGGTGATAGGCCAAAATCAAAATTCTTTTTTTATTGCGGAGGAAGAGTTTTCTCGAATATCCATAACCGGCGGCGCTGAGCGCGATTATGATACCTTCCTTACATATCTTCTTTAATATGAATTTTATCCTTAATTTTCTTTTTTTCCAGACATACCGGCGGCCCGCCCCGGCATCGGTTACCCGAAACGGCCCTCTAATCATAATAAAAGATTTGGTAGCGCCTACGATATCTTCTCCTACCGTCCTAAAGCCTAATTTTTCATACATTGCTATGGCAGCGGTGTTATCCTGTGCCACCGTCAGATACAGGGAATCGACCGATTCCCTGGACAAATAATCAAATACCATTTCGGTCAATTGAGAACCCATGCCTTGTCTTCTGTAGGCATTATCTACCGCGATGGAAATAATTTTGGCCTTAGGAAGCCTATGCGCGCGATTAAAAATCTTTTTTCTAAAATTCAAATTATTAAACAAGGCAATAAAGACCTTTGCAAATATTTCTTTGCTAAATCCGTAGTATCCGGCAAGGAATTTGACAAATGACCTGAATATGTAGCGGGGGGACAAAAGCGCTTTGCGGATTGAATCATCATCTTTAACAAAAATAACCACCCCCGCCAATTCTTTCTTTTCTTCATTTTCAGCAACTAATATAGTTGTGCCGGCGGCGCGCAACAAGATAATCTTGTCCTTAAAAAAATTAAAAAAACCTCTATCGCTAAATTTTTTGTTTATAAAATGCAACCTGGCAATACCGTCAAAATCGTCTCTTGTGGCAAATCTAAAGGTTATTTTTTGATTATCCATGCCTTTTGAAAAATCTTCCGTAAACAAAACCCAGCGCATAAAGTAACAGCGCAGTTAAAGATATAACCTTAAAAGTCAAAAGGGATTTCAAAATCCGCCATAAGAAGCGTACCAGCCGGTAGATAAAGCTCCTCTGGGGGGTAAAATCAGATATGTGGCCGTCGGGTACTTCGTAAGGGGCCTGGCGGTAGGTTCTTCTGTCCAGGCCCACAACCGTGCCGTTCCTAAACAGTTGTTTCACCAGCTTGGGTAAAGTATCCGGCGGCAGGTGATGTATCCAGGTGCCCGGAATCACCACCACCCGGTAACCAGAGCGGCGCAAGCTGTATCTTAAGTAAGGGTCGAGGCCGCGCCGGATGTCTTCCCTCTCCCCGCCGATTTCATAAAATACCTTCTTCGGGATAGCACAACAAGGATGTTCTGCCATATCGCTGTCAGTAATCTTATCTACGAGTGCCGAGTGCCGGCGCGGCAGCTCGCGCATCGTTCTTCTCACCAGCCAGGGCGCATCTTGGGGGATAAGATTGGAAACACCTGCCATGCCGATAGCCGGGTTGCCCTTTAGGGCGTTCACCAGATTTGTAAATACCAAATTGTGCCCCAATCTCGTATCGTCATCCATAATAATCAAAATCTCGCCGCTGGCCGCCGAGGCCGCGGCGTTTATTGCCCTGCCCTGGTAGGAATCGCCCTGGGCGATAATTAACTCAAAGTCCTGGAAGGTTTGATTATTGATTTGCTTTAAAAGTCCGGGGAAATAACCGCTGCGGTATCCGTCCAGCGTAGGAATAATTACGCTCGCCAGAGGTACGCTTCCCGGCTTTAAGCCCGCTGCCGGCCTTTTCTCGATCCGGCCGGTAAAGTCCTCATTTAAATATTTGACGAACGAATTCCGCTTCAAGACAACACCGTTATTTTTTTTCTGCATACAATAATATACCGTCTCCCCGGCCCAAATAACAGAGAGGAAAAGTAAGCAGTTTATAGATAAACCGAACAGGTAAAAAAAACTTATTTTTTCTCAGCGCCGAGCTGGTCCTTAAAAATGTTCTCTGTACCTCCATCTTACGGTTTAAATCGAAAACTCTGCCTAAAACCATATTGAATAAATCCAGCCCTTGCGTATTTAATCTGGTTATCCGGAACCCTCTTTTGCTCAATAGCGTCTTTATGGACTTCGGCGAAAAATAAAAAAGATGCTGGCTGCTAACATAGAAATATCTTTTCTTTAATAAAGAGAGGGTAATACCTTTAAAATTAGGGACTGATATGAATAACGCTCCGCCCTTTCTTAAGATCCGTTGGCACTCTTTTATATATCCATCCGGGTCTCCTAAATGTTCCAGGGTCTGGATAAGCAAGACGGTATCAAAATAATCACCGGGGAAATGTGCATCACAAAGCTCACCGATAAAAATATTTAATTGGTGCCGCTTAATCCCGTAGCTAGCGGATTGTTCGCTGATCTCCGTCCCGAAAGGCAGCCATCCCTTTTTTTGCGCCGCTATCAGCATAGAGCCAGTGGAACAGCCTATCTCAAGCAGCCTGCCGGTTAACTTGTATTCCTCCAGGGAATTTAAAATATCCTGGTAGCCCTGGCTAAAGTCTTCTTTTATTTTAAATTCCACGGTAAAATATTCTTTGCTAAGCTCTTCATAAATATTGACCAGCTCTTTATAGCTGGGTCGGGGATATATATATACCAAACCGCATTTTTTACAGATAAAATATTCATATCCCTCTTTATTGAAAATTAGTTCGCTTTCCTGGGTTTTGCAGATATTACACTGCGGATTGACAGAACAACAGCTGGATAAAATGCCTTCCAGCTGATTAACCGGAGTATTCCATTGCCATTTTCTTATTACGTATTCCCTTGCCTTTTGCGCGTATCTGTTTCTTAATTCATCGTCGTTAATCAGCGCTGAAATTGCCTGGGAAAATTGCCCTAAATCCCTTTCGGTCAATATCCCGGTTTCCCCGTTTATTACCGTCTCGACAAGTCCGCCTTCGTTTACCGCCACTACCGGTATTGCGCAAGACATCGCCTCCAGAGGTACTAAGCCCAGCGGTTCGGCGAATGGGGCACAGACGCACAGTTTTGCCTTATCATAGAGACCGATCAACTCTTCATCGAGGTTTATATTTTTATAAATTTTAATATCCACATTCCCTTTAGCCGCCAAATCCAAAAGGTACTCCTCCTCGGCTCTGCCCCCCCTGTCGGCAACGATTATCAATTTAGGCTTATCTTTCAACCGGCTAAGGCTTTCAATAATAAAACCATATCCTTTTCTCCAATGCAAAGCACCCACGGCAATGACCATATTTTCCTTAGCCGCAAGCCCGGGTTTAAATTTCTCCGTATCTACACCATGGTATACAACCTCCGTATCGATTCCGTAAATTCCGTCGACAATTTTTTTGCTGAAGCGGGAATTCACCAGGACCTTCCTCGCACATTTGGTATTTCTTTTGTCTATTTTTTTGTAGATATGCCGGTAAGGCAAAAAGTTGAGTACGCGCAAGAACCTGCTGATGCTAAATCTGGGGCCTATTTTTGCTAAAGCCTGTGATTCGTACAAGTCTCTCGGAGGCTCCTGGCAATAATATACTGCGGGGGTCTTGACATACCGCAAAATGGAGGGAGCGGATACGCCGTAGTCGCGGGCGACAAAAACAATCTCATAATTACCTTCATCGATTTTCCCGGCGATCCTTTTGCTTAATCTTTCGTAACGGAATAAATTTAGTAAAACTGCCAGCGGGCTTAAGAAAAATAAAGGTTTGGGAAAGTTGATATATTCTAACGCAAACTCAAACCTCTGCCGGACAAAATCACGCAAGGGAAGGAATTCGTCGTCAATGCCCGTTATCGTATAGAGATCGATGTTGTGACTTTTAGAGAGAATCTTTATCTGCTCGTAATGGCTTCTCTTTGCCCCGCCGGAGGGGATATTGTGGAAGAAGGCGATTCTCATTGGCTACCTCTCTTTATTTCTCCGCCGAGGATACGCTGCGCCCTCTGCAGGTCATCTGCGTAGGTAATGTTTAAATAATCCCCCGTAAAGAAAACCGGGGCAATCTTCTCGCCGGCGTCAATCATGTTTTGGATTACATCGGTGATTTCTACTTCGTTGCGCAACCTCGAAGGCACGGTTAGCTTAATGTGTTTGAACACGCTATTATTGAAAAAATAAAAGCCCATCCCGCAGAGGTTGTTGCTTATTATCCGGGGTTTTTCTTCTACTTTGCATATGAGTCCATTTTTAATCTCTACAGAGAAGCTCTGTTTTATGTCCTGAGGGTTACCGGTCTGCCAGATGCCCACACCCTGCTCCATATCATCGGGAAAAGAAAAATCCCCCCGGCAGATACAGTCGCCCAGAACGACGATAAACTCCTGCGGAACCTTGCCTTCAACGCAGGAAACCGCGTCGGCGATGCCGCGGGGCTCTGGCTGCTCTATGAATCCGGCATCTATCGACAGTTGCCTTGCGTATTCGATAATTTCTTCTTTTTTGTATCTCACCACGAAGAGGAAGCTGTCGGTATATCGTCTCCAATAGTCTATGACATGGCCCAAAACCGGTTTTTCTTTTATCTCGAGCATCGCTTTAGGCCTCTCCAGGGAAAAGGGCAGCAAACGGTTGCCTTTGCCCGCGCAAAGAACTACACACTTGGTATTTCTCCAGATCATTTTTTATCTGCCCCCCATGGTCTTAACTTTTTAGGTCTACTTTATTGCCTTTGGCCTCCCGCGCAACTTACCCTCTTGCCTAATGTTTATCTGCCTTTTCCCGATAAAGAGCCAAAAGCCTCTCTAAAGCGCTGCGTTTATCAAAAAATCTGCGTGCGCTCTCCTGCGCCGCCATGCCCATTCGTATCGCGACGTCCCTGTTCTTCAGCAGGCGGATAATTCTTTCCGCGAATAAACCGGGGTCTTTAGGCTCAACTAAGCATCCGCTTTCCCCATCAGTGATGAATTCGGGGATCGCCCCTATTGAAGAAGCGACAACGGGCTTGGCGAAGTTCATTGCCTCGGCGAGAAACAGCGGCCCCACATTCTCCCATTGCTCCGGAATAACCACAACACTGCATCTTTGTAAATAATCTTTAACTGAGTTATGCGGCAGTTTGCCCAATAAGGTCACACAGCGTTCCAGTCCGTACCTTTTTATTAGGCCGCTGATGTCGCCTTTCCCGGTCTCTATAATCCACATCCTTGCCTGTGGAATTTTTTCAACTACCTTTGACATTGCCTGCAAGGCAATGTCGATTCCCTTATGAGGCAGGCTCCAGCCGACGTAGAGAACGGTATTGTCTTCAACCTTGTCGCTCTGGACATCCACCTCCTGGAATAGCGGCAAGTAGATGACCCTGATTTTTTCTCTTTTGATGCCGTACGCCTGCAGGATGCCGGCAGCAAACTCGGATAAAACGATAAAGGCATCAATCTTATTGAAGATATGGTTAAAAAAACTTTTTCTAAATAGCGCGGCGTACTTTTTATAGCCAACACAAACAGAGCAATAAAACCCCTGATATCTCCTGCAGATCTCTCTGTTATTGTCGACTAATATCCGGTTCGGGCAAACGCACCAGTAATCGTATACCGAATATAACACCGGAATGCCTAATCTTTTGGCGCTTAACACAAGGGCAAAAGACAAGATATCGATATTATGCAAATGCAGCACATCGGGTTTTATCTTTTTCAACAGCCGGTAAGAATGCCTGTAAACGCGGGGGTCAAACGACAGCCAGGAGCGCGGCCATCCCCTGCCGAAAAAAGTTTCCAGCAGGGGTAAGGAATAGAAAGCAAAATCTTCTTTCGGCGTCTCTATGGGTTCTGCGCTCAAAACAGATACCTCCTGCCTGTTTTTAGTCAACAGCTCCAATATCAGGTAACAGGCCTGCTCAGCGCCTCCCCAGATTTTATGAAACCCCGGTAAAAAATTGGCTGCGTGACAAATTTTCATCTTTTCTTAAGGGCCTTTATCCTGCCGATAAATTTATTCAGCAGATTTTTCCCCCGGCAATCCGGCCTCATCCCTCGGGTTATCTGATAAATCTTTCTCTGTAACTCTTGCGGGTATTCCTGCGATACCGGGTGTGCCCCTTCGCCGTAAAATATATTGTCATCCCGCGGCACCTTCTCATAAGGGACGTAATAGCTAAAGTGGGCGTTTATCTTTTTCTTGCGTGCCCAGTCCAGGCTGCAGAGGTCCTTTTCGTAACTGGATTTTGGCAGCCCGATGATAAAAAATCCGTTTACCCCGCTAAAATATGCCCTGGCTATATCTACCGCGCTTTCTATCTGCTCTGCGCTTTCACCCTTCTGAATTGCTTGTAATATTTCGGGGACAATGGATTCAATGCCAAAACTTACGTATCTGCAGCCGGATTCTGCCATCGCCTTGGCCATATCTTCGTCGAACCTGTCCGCCCGCAGGCCGTTGGCGCAAATCCAATTAAGGCCTAACGGCTTAATCAATTTGGCGAATTCAATAACCCGGTCTTTGTCAATATTAAAACAATCGTCGAGAACGGCAAAAGATTTAATCCCCCATCTCTCTTTGGCCAAGACTAATTCCTGAAAGCAATTCTTGGCACTCCTCCCCCGCCATTTCCTCTGCCTGCTCCAGCAATAGATACACTGATAAGGGCAGCCCTGGCTGGTCATAATCGCGTAATTCCAAGCCCCTGCCTGCCAGTTCTTCCTGAACAAGGCAAAGGAATCGAACAGCTCGTAATCAGGAAAAGGATAGCTATCGGAAAACGGCTGGTCATAGCTAATCTTCTCGGCAAAATCTAAATAAGGATAACAGCATTGGATGTCCAGAAAACCCGATACGGACATTACCTTTGCCCCGGGATACCTGCTTTTATATGCCTGGGCTATCCTCACTGCTTCGCTATAGGCGCGGGACTGCACGGATATCCCCAGTATGTCCGTCTCATTTTTTAAAAACCTGCCTTTGGGAAAGGCGAGGGTATTTTGATCGATTACCCGCGCCTTGAAATACGTAGCCGCGTAAGCCAGCCCGATATTGGGGATATCCCTGTTTACCTTTGCCTGGGGATTAACGAACAACATCTCTTCTGCCCCCGCCTTTAGACTTCATCCGTAACGCCGTATTCCCGTTCTCTCTTAAGTGTATTAAAAGCCCGGCAGCCCCTGCAGAGTATGGGCACTTTGCCCTTCTGCCGGCAGATTGTTTTTCTGAGCTGCCTGTATCTTCTAGAATACCAAATCTCCTTAAACGACCCCTGTAACAGATTCCCCAAGCCATATTTTCTCAAAAAATCGCGCCGGTTGGACATCATCACCGCGCAACAAGGCATTACATAGCCGCCCATCATGATATAAGGCTCTGCCCAAGCCGCGCAATGCTCCATATCCAATAATTCGCTGCTCTGTGCCGAGTGGGCAAAGCTTACTCTTATATCCAGCTTCTTTGCCATATCTAATGTAGCCTGAATAATCTCCTGCGGTATCCTCGGCAGAGAATAATGTTCAACTTCCTTAAATGCCAGTAACCCGGCAAACTCGATATGGCTGCCTGGGCCCAAGAGCTCTCTGCTGCCTAAAGAACGCACCCATTCCACGAACTGCGGCATCTCATGGACGTTCAAAGTCGTGACAGTGTAACGAAAGCTAATCTCGGGAACAGGCGATTGCATTTTCTTTTTCAACTCAACCAGCTTTCTGATATTATGGGTGCTTCTTTCAAAGCTGCAGCCGGCCTTTATCTTTTCATAGGTATCTTTGGTTGCGGCGTCAATGGACATCCATATCCCGTCTACGCCTAAGCTTATCAATTCGCGGGAAACATCCTCATCCAGAAGGTCAAAGCTGTCGCTAAAAAACACCACGATGTCCCTGGCTTTTAAATAGCGGATCATCTTCGGATAATCTTTGTTCAAAAACATATCGCCTTCGCCGGTAAGATTAATCCATTTCAAATCAGGGAATTGGCCGACTATCGTTTTAAAATCCTCAAAAGATAAGTCTACGCTGCCATCTTCGCTCCAATGCGTATGCTCGCAGATTATGCATTTCTTATTGCATTTATTGGTGACCTCGATTTCGATAGCAAAGGGGTAAGGCATAAGGCACGGTTTAAGCTGAGGAAACAATCTGAATAACGGGCTAATCAGCCCGCCCAGCCAGTTGCTTGTCCCTTCTCCGCCGGCAATGACAAAAAATTTAATGCAAAGAAAATTATAAACCGCGCCCAGCCCACGTTTATGGAACAGATACGCTATCGTTTTTCTATAAACCCATATGCCCTTCAGGAGAACGGCTATGCCTTTCATTCAATCCTTTTAATATCGTGCGCGACTTCATTTATCCGTGGTCAACACATTCGTATACCCCGATTGGCTTGCATCGGGGCTTGTCGCCGAATGTGTCAATATCGCGGCGAAATCATCCCGGTATTCACCAGCAACATGCTTAGGGTACGCAAATCTTCCTAAAGATGCCTTCAGCTGTATTTGTGCTGTTCTAAATTCTTAGCCTGCTGATTAACTTTAATATCTTCAAAGGATGCATTATCCCTCTGGCTGTCTTAGATAATATTCTCACCGGATGCTTCAGCTCCCCGCGTAAAAAGTGCGAAAATTTTATATGAAAGGCGATATCCATCGTTTCATGAAATAATCTCGTTATTTCTTCCGGGGAAAACGTATTGCAAGCCGGTATAGCTACTTTGCCGTATGTAAAGTCGCTCCAATTGACTGATTCGGGTATGAGTTTATTTTCCTCGCACCACTTCCAAAGATCGGTTCCGGGATAAGGAGTGGCTATGCATATCCCCAAACTATCAATATTACTTTCTCTGATGAATTTGTGTGTTGCCTTTATGTCTTCCCGGGTTTCGGTAGGATTGCCGATCATGATGGTGCCCTGCGGTATAATGCCTGCCCTATTGCAAAGTTCGATTGCCTTCCTGTTCTGCTCAACCGTTGTCCCCTTGTTTAAGATATCCAAAATTCTTTGAGAGCCGCTTTCAAAACCAAAGGTAACTTGACGGCAGCCTGCCTGTTTAGCTATCCTGAGTGTTTCTATATCGATGTTGTCTACCCGCGCGTTTGCGCCCCAAATAATATTAAATCTATTAATGTTTATTAATTCACAGAGCTTCCGCAGCCGGGGAACATCCGCAAATAAATTATCGTCTATAAAAAATAACGCCCGGATGCCGTAGGTAGCGATGAGTTGCTCAATCTCCGATATAATCCTTTCAACGGAATGGAGCCTAAACGGGATGCCTCGCCAGGTATTGTGACAAAATATGCATCTATGCGGGCAACCTCTGCTTGTTAAGATTGATGCGGTTTTTGTGTCGGGAGGCACAAAATAAAGATAAGTCTGCGGCAGCCTGTCTTTGGTACGCAAATAAAAATCCATGTTCATCAGATATCGGGCGGGGGACGGAAGCTCATCTATATTCTTAATGTACGACCGAGAAATAATGCCTGAGGCGATGTTGTCTTTAATGATATCGAGCATCGCTATTTCCCCCTCCCCCTTAACGACAATATCAACATGCCGCAGCGCCTCTTCAGGTAAAACTGTCGCGTGAACGCCGCCCATAACGGTAAGAATGCCTTTTTTTTTACAGATATCGGCAATTCTATAGGCGTCAGGGGCAAGGGGGGTCGTAGCCGTAATCCCCGCTATATCTGGACGGAATTCAACCAGCTCCTTTTCTACATCTTGACCGGATAATTCATCTATAATCTTAACCTCGATACCATTTTTTTCTAAATAACTTGCGATTAGCCCGAGGCCTAGCGGCTCCTGAACCGCGTATCTTTCTTCCCTGCCCGGATTGATTATTGCCGCTTTTTTTGTATGCAATGTTAATCCTTTTGTCTTATCGCTAAAAATTTAATTCAAACCGTCATAAAATCCGTCCGGATTAATTTTAAGGTCCGTTCTTTAAGCGCCGGGTAAGCGAGCTAAAATCACAGCCACGGCTCCTTTGCCTCCCCAGGCAAGATAACCCCCAATCACAAACCGATTGAACTGCGTAAGGCCATCAAATAGCCCATATCTTCTTTATCCAGAAAAGTGATTTTCCGCAATAAAATAAAATAACAAAAGAAAAATAATACAGCTTCCAGCGTGAGAAGAGCCAAACCGCCAAGCCGCCCAAAAATCAAGTAATCAAAGCGCTGATTGAATAAATAAATAAGTAAGCCGACTACAAAGATGGGCAATAAATACACGACCATCGTTTTATTTACGAAGTTACCCATTGAAAGATTCAAATAGTTATGTAATCTTCTCATAAAATAGGCCGTGCTTAAGATTACCGAAATTAAAGTAGCAATCAATACCCCGATAAATCCTATTTTTATAATTAAAATAATACTCAGGACGATATTAAGAATGGCCTGCCCGGCAGCGGCTTCCATTTGGAATTCCGGCCTGCCCATTCCCACGGCAATTGCCGACCCCACCGCAGGGAAATTCATTACAATAATTGAGGCGGCCATTAACTGAATAACTAGTGCCGAGACGTGATAGCCCTGCCCCATCCAAATAAACATAATAAGGTGAGCGCTGGCGAAAAGAAAGGTAAAAACCGGGATTGATAAACCGAACATATACTTAGTGCCCTTAAGATACAGCCGGATAATCTCCTTTCTTCTACGCATCGCGTCTAATTCCGATGCGGCCGGCACAATCGCCGGAATCGCCAGCATGGTTAAATGCCATGCCCTGTTGATTACCGTGAACCCTAGTTGGTAAAAACCCACCAGGCTGAGACTTAAAAAATGAGAGATTAATAATTTATCAGTCTGAAATAACACAATATCCTCTATCGAAGTAACCCATCGCTTTATCCCAAAACCAAAAAGCATGCGGAATGTTTTTTTATCAAAAGCGAAAAGGGTTATTTTTAGTTCCGGCAATATCTTAAAGGCTACGATGATGTTAATTATATTGGTTATGCCGGCGACAATCGCACTATTGATTATTAGGCCCAACAGCCCGTAGCCTTTTTCCAAAAAGAGGACTGTTCCGAAGATATTGAAGAAAGAAACCGCGATTGCAATCTTATTGGTGATATCCATCCGTTGCATGCCGCCCTGTATTGCTTCGAACGGTTTTAATATGCTGGAGGCAGCAAAAATAATCATCCCGATAAGGAAAAGCGCTTGCGTTTCCCCGGCCAAAGAGGCAGGGATCTTAAAAAGCCGGATAATCGGATGCATAAAAAAACCCAGCAAGGCGATAATAACTATGGCAAAAAATGTATAAAAGATAAACCCGATGTTGACCGCTTGGTTTATCCTTACATATTCCCTGCGGGCATAAAATTCCGCGATGTATTTTACAAAGGGTGTCCCGAACCCCAAATCCAGCAGGCCGAAATAACCGGTGATTACCGATATGATTGCCCAGATGCCGAACCGCTCAATCCCGATGCGGCCGATAATATAGGGGGCCAAAAAAAGATAGACCAAGACTACCCAGGAATACCCTAAAATATTAAATTTGGTGTTCCTGATTATTTTATTTGAGATATTTTCTTCTTTGCTCATTTCTATCTGTAATTATGGCGAGTTTTTAACCCGCGACCTTATCAAGCCTATTCTATCCAGTACTTTTTTTAACACGCACGCGGCAAAAATGATTAAAAACGGCGTAAGGGGCAAACGGTGCCGAATTAGTGATGCCAAGACCATATGCACAAAAATATAATAGCCCACTAGCAAATAAAATAGCGTATAAATCCTCTTCCGGCAACAGATTAACATCCCCGCGATGCTAAAAGGAAATATGAATAATAAATCGGTCGCTACATATATGATCCTGTTGGCCGGTCTGGCAGTGTCATAATACGGCCGCCACATATTGATGAATTTTTTCATTGCCAATACAATAACCCGCCGGGGGTTGTTGATGACGAATTCCACCGCCCTCCTTCTAAACAGGCCGTCTAGTTCTAAGTGGGATAATTTACGGTAGCGCTGTTCGATGTCCTCTTCTACGCGTACATCCTGGGCATTATACCAGCCTCCGCTGCCTCCGGTAGCCAGAGGATTATTGCCTAAATACAGCACAAATCCTCCGCCGAACGTAGGTGTAAATATTCCGTATACCTTGTAATTTCTTGCGCTCCAAGGAACAAGGGTCAATGAAATACCCAATATAAACAAAAAAAGATATTTAATGAAGCCGGCCTTGTGGCGGAACAAGACATAAGAAACATAGATAATTAAAATAGGGATAAAGCCCCAGATGACCGGCCGGCACAATACCGTCAAGCCCCAGCAAAGGCCGCAGAGCCAATAGAGAAAGCCGCGGGGAAACTTTATCGCCCTGACTAAAAGCAGCGCGGACGAAGTTAAAATAAGCATAAAAAGCGATTCGGTCATCAGATATCCGACAGCCGTGACGGAAGGGTAATATAACGCCATTATTATCGCCGATATCAAGGAAACGGTTTCGTCCTCCGATACTTCTTTTGCCAGGAAGTAAACTACGATACAAGTAAGTGCGCCGAGGACTGCCTGAACCAGTCTCAGTATTACCATGTCATGCCCGAATATAAAATAAACCACGGATAAAAAAATACTGTATAAAGGGAACACCGACGGGAACAACCCCCCGAGATCGTCCTTTATACTGGCCTGAAAGAATCCGTGATTTAAAATGTTCCTCGCCCATTGGTCATATTTATGCCCGTCGTCGCATAATACCTCCTGGCTCAACATTTTCCCTTCAGGGTAGAACAAGATAAACCCGCACCTTATGAAAAATGCCGAAAGAAAAATTAAAAGAATAAGCTGGTTTCGGGTATTTTTTTTCATCTTATTGGACACTCCTATCTCAAGAAAATCGCTGCGCGATAACTTACTGCGATTTTCGCAGTGGGTGATTTTTATACTTTCCTATACACCCCAAGAAAATCGCTGCGCGATAACTTTAATCCCCTGTCGGAAAGGGTTCCCATTGCCTTACACCATAAAAAATATAGGCCTTTTATTTATTATCCAGAGAATTATAAACTTCAATAGTACGCCGGGAAATTAGATCCCAGGCGTATCTCTTAGATAATTCCCGCGCGCCCATAGACAGCCTTTCGCGCAGCTGTTTATCATTAATTAATTCCAGCATATATTGCTTAAGTTGCCCCGCCTCGTTGTTTTCCAATAACAGTGCATTCTTGTAGTTGACCAGCCCTTCCATTACGGTCTCCCCCGCTGTGGTTATAACCGGCAGGCCGCAGGACAGGACGGTAATGAAAGAGCCGCAGCCGCTGTGGACGCCGCTCTTATAAAGCAAAACCGCCATATCTGCGCATTGAATCGTCTTTGAAAGGCGTTCACTGTCTACAAATCCCGCGCGCATAACAAAATTTTCCATATCCAGGCTCTTGATATACCGGATAACCTCATCTCTGTATCGAACGCTCACATTGCGAAAGATATCGCTTTCCCCGCCAATAAGCATAAGTTTAATTTTTTTGCCTTCCTCAATGATTGACTTCGCCGCCCTAACCACCACCTCCAGCTCCCGGTTCGGAAAGATCAGCCCGAACGAAACAATAAGGGCAGTCTCGTCGTCTACATTGAGGCTTTGCCTTAAAAAAGAGCACTCTTCATTTGTTAACCTGTACGCCTGTTCGTTTTCCACACAACTGCCCACGGGAATGATAGATATCTTTTTAGTAGACTTCGGGCTATGCCTCGACAGGATATCCGCATATTTCTCATTGGTCATGATGATCCGGTCGGTGAATCTTAAACATACGTAAAACCAGAGCTTCCAGAGAAATCCCGGCCCGATCATCTCGTGAAATGTAATCACCACTTTTATCCCGGGCATAAACCGCTTAATAAGAAAGGGCAATAAATTTATCGTTATGTGGTTATTGTAAAGAGCCGCGTTGTATTGTATGTGCACTATTTTTGAACCGTTTTGTTTTATAACGGATAGTAACTTCAATAGTTCGGGCAATACCCATTCCTTCATAATTCTCAAAACGCGAATACTATCCATTAAGCATCTCTCGGGTTGATTCTTAACCGCACTGGTAACCACGGATAAATTCATGTTTTTATTTATCAGCGCGCGGCTTAAAAGAAACGTGTAGTCTGCTATACCGCAACGCAAGGGATGGAAGCTGCCGGTAACCATGCATACGCTGATATCGCAAGACTGCCCCGGTCTTTCCTTCCTGAATATTACCGCAACGCTCTGCAGATATAAATGCCCCCATCTTCTGCCCAGACGAAGGAAAAATTTGTCCGTAAGCTTCAAAAACTTATTCAATAATTTTCCGCCGGATGCATGCACACGCTTCCTTATCCCGCGTGGCCAAAATCGCGAATAGGCCAAACCGAAAAATGAACTGGAGCCGTGGCCGCACTTATCGATTGCCGCCAGCCCCAGCCTCCGCCCTAGTTTCTTCAAACCAAAATAGGAATATTCGGTCTCCCATCCCCACATCCATTTACCCTTAGAGATGCTGCGGTGTTTATAAACGGTATAGGGATTATACTTCTGAGGCACGTCTATAATCAGAGTGCCGTCATTTTTTAAAATGCGCATCTGTTCCCGGATTATTGCCGCGGGGTCCCGGAAATGCTCAATTAACCCCTGGCTGAAAACCATATCGAAGGTTTCGTCTTTAAACGCAATGCTAAACGCGTCGCACAATAATAATTTAACCTGCTTGGGGAAATATCCGCTTATCTTTTTTGCCAGGATTAAAGATTCCCGGGAATAATCTATGGCATAAACATCCAGCCCCGGGATATTATTTATTAAATTATACGAATCTATGGCCGTGCCGCAGCCTACTTCCAATACCTTTATCGGCCGCGGTTTGTTTTCTATGTGTTTTAACATACAATCAATCAACGGTTTTCTCTCCTTAAGGTGCATATCTATATGGCCTTTAATATCGCCGGAATCCAATAAATCCTGCCATATCCGGCAATAATGCTCTTTATTTACTTTATCCATGCGTTAACCTTGAGCTGCGCAAAAATATTGTTTTTGAGTCGGATATTATTCTCTTCAATTTGTGGGCCGCTCTTAAAAGAATGCCGTAGGCGCCGTAATGCCACAGGCTGACCGGACGGTTTATGCCTGCGCGGAGTTTTTTTACCTCCTGCATTAATTTAAAAAAATCGGCCCGCGGAACGTCTTGGTTAATATAAATATTATTACCGGGAGTATCGTAGGCAAGGGAAAAATTATTCCAATTTGTTTCCTCGCCGTCCTTGACCGCTCCCTGCTCTTTAGCTACCTGCCATAAACGCGTGCCGGGCAAAGGAGTGGCTACGGATACGTTTATATGTGAAAAACGGTTTCTTTTGATGAAATCTATCGTTGCCTCCATATCCTGCCTGGTTTCCCCGGGCGTTCCGAAGATGAACTGCCCGTTGACCTTAATTCCGAATTTGTTCGCCAGGCTGCAGGCGGCCTGGTTATCTTTAACCGTTACGGTATTGTTCTTTAAAAATCCCAAAACCCGCTCAGAGGCAGACTCAAAACCTAACCCTATCTCAACCACGTTTATCATCCGTAGCAACTTCAATATATCTTCGCTGATGATTTCCGCCTTCGCGTTAATGTTAAACGCGATACCCTTCTCCAGTCCTTTTTTCTTTATCAACTCAACAAACTCCTCCAGGCGGGGCTTACTGATCAAAAAAAGGTCGTCGACGATGCCGATAATATTCAGCCGGGGATAGATCTTGCGCAGCGATTCTATCTCTCCCGCGATATACTGCGCGGAGTTATAGCGCACCGTCTTCCAGCGCAGCCTGGTCTGGCAGAATACGCAGTTGTAAGGGCATCCGCGGGAGGTAATCAGGGAAGTGCCGCGTTCCTTTTCCGCCGGATAAAACAGATAAGGCAAATTTAATCTGTTTCCCAGCTTTAAAATCGCCCTGTCCGGATAAGGCAGGGAATCTATATCCTTTATCTCCTGCCGGGGCGCAGTAACGCAAACCTGACTATCCCGATGAAAACAGATGCCGTTTACATTATACAGTAAATCCGCGTCAAATCTTTTGTTTCCTAAAAATATCTTTATCAGCTCCAAAAAGGTCTCTTCGCCCTCGCCGATTATGCCGATATCGATGTGGCTGGATAGGCCCTGGGAGAGAGAAGTAATATGCGGCCCCCCTAACAACAAGGGCACATCCCTGACCCGCTTTATCCTCCGGGCAATCTCAAAAATCAGGTTTATATTTGCCGTATCCGATGTAAAGCCGACCACATCGGGCCGGTTGCCGATTATCCGCCTTAATATCCCGAATTCCAGGGGATGAAACCCGATATAGTTTATTTCCAGCCTGCCCGGCAGGTGCTTTTTTAGATAAGCCGATAAATAACACAGCCCTAAATGGGGGTAGACTAAGCCCAAAGGAGGAAAAATCTGTTTGTAGGGCACTACCAGATTTATTTTTAATCTTTTCATCGGATTCGGAATGCGCAATCGCCCTTAATCAGATGTTTTATCTTCCTTAAGCCGTGATAGATAAAATATTTGAATTTTAGCCACTTCATTGCAATACCCGTGCGGGATAAAATGACATTTTCCCATAGATATCTTAAGCGCCCGTAAAACTCAAAACCGGCGTCAGCCTCAAATCTGACCAGGTCTTGGGAATCCACGCTGCAAATGGAAATCGGTAAATATTTTCTCGGCCCCACCCAGACATATCTTATCCTCTCCCAGGCAAATTTCAGCTTCTCTTCGATAAACTCATAGGCGTCGGTCCCGGGAAAGGGCACCAGCGTAAAAAAAGCCACAAAGTCGGGATTCAGCAGTTTGGCGAATTCGAGTGTTTCCTTTATCGTCAGGACATTATCCTGCCTGTGCCCGAAAATAAAAAACCCGTAAGTATTTAGTCCCGCTTGCCGGGCTTCTTTAAACGCCCTTAGACAGTCGGCTCGGGATATGCCCTTGTTTATGCCTTTTAAAACCGCATCGCTGCCTGATTCGACACCGAACTGTATCACGTAACAACCGTGGTTTTTCATTTTAAGATAATCATCGCAGTCCAGGCCGCGCACCCTTGCCAGGCACTTCCAGGGCATATCAATATTATTCTTCTCCAGTTCGTTATAAAAACCTTTAAGCCACTCCTTATCGCTGGCAAAGAGATCGTCCATGAAATATACCTCGTCGGCATTAAGTTGGCTTTTTTGATAAAGCATCTCAGCGACGACGTTCCGGGGGCTGCGCCTGCGATAGGTATTGCCGAATACGGCCTTGCTGCAGAAAGCGCAGTGATGCGGGCATCCCCGCGAACTCATAAGCGTGGCCACCCTTTTGCCTTTTTTTACGGGATCCAGCTGATAAGAAAACGATTTGGACAATTCGTAGGCAGGGAAAGGCAAAGTGTTGAGGTCCTCGATTAACTGCCGCGGTTTGGTATTTACGATATTATCCCGAGAGCGGTAATAAATGCCGTCTACGCCGTCAAGGCCAAGGCCTTTTTCCAGCGCAACTGCCAGTTCCACCATCGTTCTTTCCCCTTCGCCGTAGATAATAAAATCGAGCTCCGGGCATTCGGCAAGCGTCCTCTGGGGCAATGCCGTAGCATGCGGCCCGCCGGCGACCAGCGTTACCGCGGGATACCTGTCTTTGAGGAGTTTAATCACAGAGTAGGTATGGTTCAAATTTGTAGTATAGAGCGAAAAGGCGAATATTTCCGGCCGGAAGGCGTCAACCGTATCCAATAGCCGATGATATTCTCCGCAGGGGAATGCCCCCTGGTCAAAGAAAGATACACTATAGCCGTTTCCTCTGGCGTAAGAAGCGACGTAGAGAATACCCAAGGGCGGATACTCGTGATAATAACCTCCGCTGGGGTTAATAAATAATATCTTCATCGGCAATCTAGCTATGCAAATAATTGCAATACCTGCAGGTATCGTTGGGATTCGTTTTTATCTGCTTTCTGAACGCCCGATAGCGCCGGTTGTTCCAGATATCCTGGAAGTCCTCGGTCAAAACATTGCCCATCGGCTCCTGTTGATAACAACAGACAAATACATCGCCGTTAGAAGCCACAAAAGGAATGAACCAGCCGGTCTGACAAGGTTTACTGCCGCCGCCGTGCAATTTATAATACCGCACTTTGATCTTTAACACACCACCCAACCGCGTTAAGCCATCCAGTATGCTTTTTAACTGCCTTTGATCAACGCCTAATTCCTCATAGAGATAGCGGTTGGGATAATAAGCGACGTGGAAGCTGATTTCCGGAATACCCAGGTCTTTGGCCAGTTTTATTATCTTATCCAGCTGCCTAACATTTTCCTTCATAATTGTAGTGGAAATGCCCAACCGGGGAAAAGGTGTCTGCAATTCTTTTTTAAGGCCCGCCATATACCTGATATTGTCCGTTATCTCGTTAAGATAAGAATTTTTTCTTAGGGCGTCGGAGGCGGGGGATTCGCCGGCATCAATAGAAAATATAAGCTTATCTAAATGCGATTGAACCAACTTTAAGCATATATCGGGCTTAAGCAGAGAACCGCCGGTAGCAAAGGCCGTGGCTATCCCTTTTTGGCGCGCGTAGCCGATGATCTCAAATAAGTCGGGGTTTAAAAGCGGCTCTCCCCATCCGTGCAGGGTTACCAGTTTTAAATACTTAAATTTATCAATAATCTGCTGGAAATCTTCAAAAGACATATCCGCGGCCTCTTGCTTTTTTACTTTACGCAGGCAGACGCCGCAGTTTAAATTACAACGGTTAGTCGGCTCCAACTGAAGCTCCAGGGGGGAAGATAAACAGCGGGAGGGACGGAAGAGCAAGTCGAATTTTAACAAATAACGGTTGAGCATCGATTTTATTTTATTCATTTTCCCCACTGTCTATTTCGAGCATCAGCAAGAAATCCCGCAGATTAATGCAGTTGCAAAGACAGGCGAGTAGGAAATAGATGAATATTAATAACGGTATGGAATAATAAAGCGCTGCCGGACGCAAAAGGATTGCCGCGATGACAAAGATAATATTTATGAAGACGACGGAAGGCAACAGGCCCGGAGAGAGGGATAACCTTTCGGTCTTATAGAGATAATAAATTAATGCCATAAATATAACGGCCTGACTGATCACCCAAGCCAGAGCTGCGCCCTGAAGGCCATACCTGGTGATAAAGACCAGGTTTAACCCTAAGCTCGCCGCTGCCCCCAAAAAAGAACAAAGCATGCTTTTAATCCGTTGATTTGCCGCTACCAACGCGTAGGAGCAATGCATCCCTAAAAACAAAAACGGTATGGACAGAATTAAAATCCTAAGTGCCGCTGCGGTTTCCCAGAACTCCGATTTGAATAGGGCGAGGACGATATGATTAGAAAATATAAATATTCCCGCGGTCAACGGCAGGGCGATAATTATGATGTAATCGCTTATCCGGTAATATAGTTTCCTGAATCGCTCTTTATCGGAAACATAGAGTTTGGACAACAAGGGAAACGCCGATACGCCGATTGCCTGCGGAAAAATTATGAGAAATCTGATTATCCTGCTGGCAGCGCCGTATATACCGACGTCATGGTTACTTTTTATTTTGGAAAGTATAAGTATATCGGCGTGAAACATCACGGCAATGAATAAGGCACTCAGCCAAAGAGGAGAAGATTTCTTCAGGATGTCCTTCCATAACATTATATCGATGGCGAACTTCGGCCTGAGGATACTGCGGGATGCCCAAAAAACAATTATCCAGCGCAGCATATCGCAAATCACCCAGCCCCAGACCACCGCCGCCAGGCCTCTGCCCAGCTGAAATGCTACGACCACCCAGATTAAATAAAACAGAGCGCTGATTATGCCGGCAAAGGCATCATACACCATTTTTAGATTTGCGTTGAGGACGGTTACCGATGAGGCAAACACCGACGATAAGAAAACCAGACAGCCGATATAAACGAGCACCCGGTTAATCTGCGGATAGCCCAATAAATTAATCATCAACGCGGTAACTAAGGCCGCGACTAAGCCCAGCACCAATTTTATAATCAGCATGTTCCCCATAACCAAGCGTGCTTGTTCTTTATTTTCAACGCTCATCCTCTGGACGAATATCGGATCCGCGGCTGCAAACATCAAATACTTAAACAGCCCGATAAAAAACAATACAAACGTGTATAAACCGAAATTTTCCGCCTTCAGGTTCCGGGCGATCTTTATTACGATGAGCAGGCCGACTAAACTGGTTAAAAAAGTCCCTGCGATTTGCACGATTGTATTGGATACCAGCTTGAAACGGATGTTTTGCGAGAATCTCATAGGTCTATAGTGATGGAACGGGGGGCTCCAGATTGTTTTTATCCAGATAGAGCCGCGCCCAAATCTCAAAAATTAATAAACTCCAAATTAGATAGCCCAGATTGAACCTGCCGCTTTTCTGTTTTTCAATAATTTCTTTTACCGCCGCCGGATTGAAAAAACCCCGATTTTGTGTCTTTTTGTCGAAGAGCAGGTTATCGCTAAAAGTGCTTAAGTCCTCTCTTAGCCAGGAATCCACGGGGATGGTAAAGCCCCATTTCCGCTTACGCAGCGTGCGGCTGGGCAGCCGGTTGCGCATTGCTTGTTTAAGAATAAACTTTGTAGTCCTGCCCTTTAGCTTCAACTCGAAAGGGATCCTTGCCGCAAACTCCACTAATTTATGATCCAGGATGGGCACGCGCACCTCCAGGGAATTGGCCATGCTCATCCGGTCAACCTTGAACAGGCAGACCTCGGGCAGATACATCATCGTGTCCACATAAAGCATCGCCTCCCGGGGGTCTTTGACCCTGGCTTTTCTGAAATATTCCCTCTGGATGTCGCGGGCGTCGAAACTTTTATCACGGGAAACAAGCACCATTTCCATAATGCCTCTATCAAACGTCGTGCGCCTTAAAAAACCCTCCTCAAGCGAAGAATTTGCGTCGAGAATCAATCTTTTTAATTTATTAAAGCAGCCTGCCTGGTATTGGCAGAACGGCTTATTGCGGATAAACAACTCGCCAAGGGCCGTCCTTAAAAATGCGGGGGTAAGCCGGCTAAAATAATCTGACAGCCAATACCTGCTCATCCAGGAATAGCCGGCAAAAAGCTCATCCCCCCCGTCACCCGAGAGGGCAACGGTCACATATTCCCTGGTCAGCTTGGAAAGCAGGTACGTAGGGATAATCGAGGTATCGGCAAACGGCTCATCAAGGTGCCAGATAAGCTTAGGTAAAATGGCTGCGTTTCGGGCGGTAGTGATAAATCTCTTATTGTCTATGCCTAAATGCTCGCTGACCAAAGCGGCGTAATTTAATTCGTCGTGGGTCTTAACGTCAAACCCCAGGGAAAACGTTTTGACGGGAAGTCGGGAGTGCTCTTTCATAAAACTTGTTACCGTGCTGGAATCTATACCCCCGCTTAAAAAAGCACCCAGAGGCACTTCGCTCTCCAGGTGCGAACCCACGGCTTCGCTTATGAACTCCTCGAGACGTAAACAGGTCTCCTCTTCGGACAGGTCCAGCTTATCCCGGTAATCCAGGTTCCAATAACGGCCTATCTGCAACTGCCCTTCCTGCCAGAGCAGAAAATGAGCCGGCGGCAACTTATGCACATCCTTAAATATCGAATAAGGCGCGGGTATATAGCCGTAGGTAAAATAACATTCCAAGGCACGGCTATCTATATCCCGGCTGACCATATCGGTCTTAAGGATGCTCTTTAATTCCGAGGCAAAGACTAAATCTCCCTGTTTATCGGCATAATACAAAGGTTTTATCCCCAACCTATCCCGCGCCAAAAACAGAGTCTTACGGCGGCTGTCCCAGATGGCCACGGCAAACATGCCGCTCAACTTATCAAGGCAGCCGGTATTATACTGTTCATAGAGATGTAAAATAGCCTCTGTGTCTGAACGGGTATAAAAAACATGTCCTTGTTTTTCCAAAGATTCCCGCAATGCCCGGTGATTATAAATCTCGCCGTTAAACACTATCCAGAGGGTCTTATCTTCATTGTGGATGGGCTGATTGCCTCCTTTGATATCGATGATGCTTAAGCGCCGGGCACCCAACCCGGCATTCTGACCAATAAAATTGCCAGCCTGGTCCGGCCCGCGGTGGGAAAGCAGATCGCGCATAGCGGTAAGCATGCTGCTGTCTATTGCTCTTGCCTTATCTTTATAAATAATCCCGCAAATCCCGCACATTATTTTTTAATTAATCGTCCTCATCCTTAAAAGGTCATTTAATATAATTAAAGATACATGCCAGAGATGATAAAAATATCGCCAACGAAACGCTGACCGCCACGCTCAGGATGCGCTTAGAAAAACCCAGATAATAAAGCTTCACCCACCAGAAGTTTAACGTATTTAATTGCAATGAATTAAAATTAAGATCTACTTCGTTCATTGCCGCCCGCTTCCGGTAACCCAGAGCAATATCATTCATTTAATACTTCCCGATAAGTAGCTATGGTTTCCTCCACCGCCCTACCCCAAGAAAAATCCTCTGCCCGCCTTAACCCTTTATCTACCAGGCTGGCGCGCAGGTCTTTGTCTTGAATGACCCTTATCAGGGACCGGGCGAATACCTCTTTATTGCCTGCCTCTACCAATAGCGCGGCATCCTGCGTTATCTCCGGCGTAGCCGAAGAATCAATCGCTACCAGCGGACAGCCGCTGGCCATTGCTTCGATAAGCGGTAATCCGAACCCTTCATATAAAGAAGGGAAGGCGAATACTTCCGCATTCCCGTATAGCATGCGCAGGTCCTTAAGGTCAATGAATCCGGTAAAGATTACATCCCCGGCCAACCCGCACTCCTGCGCCAGGCGTAACAGATAGTTGCCCTGGCTGCCGTCTGCCCCAGCCAACACCAGCGATATATCCATATTTTCTTTTACGGTTTTGAAAACGGAGATTAAAAACGGGATATTCTTCCGCCGGTCAAACCCCCCGACATAGAGTATGTATTTTTTGCGGATGTTAAATTTGTCCTGCAGCTGCGGCCAATGATTCATATCGGCTGCAGAGCGGTAAACCGGGTTCAGACCGTAATAGATGACCTTGACCTTGCCCTCTGGAATACCGGCAAGCCTGACTAAATCCTGCTTGGTGTAATGGGAATTGACGATAATCCTGTCTGCCTGATGCAAAAATTTCAACTGCAACCCATACCATAACTTAACGCTTTTGGTAACCAGGTATTGCCGGGGATAGATAAGGGGAATTACGTCAGGGACACTGGCTATTGTCTTGGTGGTTTTAAAAACAGGCAGGTTTAGATTAAGGCTGTGAAATAAATCAATTTTTTTGAATAAAATTTCCAGCGGCAGGAATATCTGGTCTTGGACCCAGAGTAAACGCCGCATGCGCTTTAAATGCAATATTCCTACGCGGGCAGACAAATCTAAATCGGAAGGCAAAAAAGCTTTATTGCTAAAAAGTATATACTCGTGGAGCTCATCCTGCGACAACAAGTGCCGCAAGAGGTTCCTTCCGTACTCTCCTATACCCCTATAAAAACTGTCCGGGCTGTAAACAGACCTTATATCTAAACCGATCAGCAATAGATTTATCCTTTATGCAATAGTAAACTATCGGAAAATCTTTTCGTGCGCTCTATAAGCTTAGCCCAGGATAATTCCTCTACGGCCCTTTTTTTCGCATTATCTCCGAGATAATCGGCGAATTTTCTATCTTCGAATATCCTGATTATTGCCCGGGCGATCTCTTCCGTATTTAACGGATCAACCAACAGGCCGGTAAGCCCGTCTATCACCGCGCTGCCTATGCCGCCGGTTCTCCCGCCGATTAAGGGTTTGCCGCAGGCAGCTGCTTCCGCGTAGACTATCCCGAAGCCTTCTACATCTACGAAATTACCGATGACCCTGCTTACCATAATAAATAGGTCGCAGGCGTTGTAGACCATGGGCAAGTCTTGACCCAAAAATGGCACCTCTCCGGTGAAGAGCACGTGTTTTTCCAGTCCCAATCCCCGGACTGATTCTTCCAGCCGCTTTTTTTCCCCGTGGTCTCCTCCGGCAATCAGATAAACAGCGTCGGGAAAGGCGGCCAAAACCCGCGGCAACGATTTGATTACCATATCATGGCCTTTATGCCAGGCAATGCGGGCTACGGTCAAGAGCACTCTTTTACCCTCCAGGCCGTATTTATCCCGGATTGTCTTTCTAGAGTCCGCATCAGGATAGAACCTTTCGATATCCACTCCGTAGGGAATGTAGGCTACTTTTTGCGCGCTTACACCGAAACCGAGAACCACATTTTTAGTAAACTCGCTGCAAGAGAATATACCGGCCGCCCTCTTGATAACCGTATATCTTACCATGCGATGCAAGGCGCCGACGGGAACCGTGACCTCCGCGCCGTGAGTAGCCAAAAAAAAGGGAATGTTGAATGCCGCAGCCACGACAGCCGCGGCCAGCCCGGAAGGGAACCAATGAGTGGCATAGATTTTCTCAACCTTATATCTGCGGGAAAGCAATAAGGAATGCCATATTCTGGACACTAACCTAATCCACCGGCCCTGAAAGAGTCTTATCCGGAATACGGTATAATCCTGTTTTTTGTCAAACTCCGCGTCATTTTCCGTATACGGGGACAATACCAGAACTTTTTCTCCGGCACGGGCTAAATGTTTAGCCAGATGATAGCAGTATATAGATATGCCCCCTGACCTAAGCGGATAATCTTCGGTAATAATTAAGGTCGCCATATGGTCAAATCTTAATAGCCATTACTATAACCGTGTAGGATAAATCGATAAATATACTTGCTAAAAAACCGCTTATCCTCATACCGGGAAAACCATAATGAAAAGGTATAAAATCCCCTACTACTTTCTCTATTTTAAACCCCCCATCCGCAAGGCGGCTTAACAGATCTGCCCGGGTAAAATAGTAACGGTGGAATTCCTGATTGTCGGGGAAGGCGCCTCTAAGGGAAAAAACCAATCTGTTCCTAAGAGAGACAATATTAGGAATAGAAATCACTAACCATCCGCCGTTTTTTAATAAGTGCCGGATTTTTCTGAATATTGGCAACGGATCATCAAAATGCTCCAGCACCTCGCTCAAAATTATCCCGTCAAATTCTTCGCCTTTGAAATCCTTATTAAGAAAATCTTCTCTTTCAAATACGGCATTATTTACATTAAAATCGACTGCCAGTTGTTCAGCCTGGTTTATAAATTCTTTGTCTGGGTCTATCCCCAATACCCGATTTCCTCTTAAGGCTAATTCAATTGCAGTATCTCCAAAGCCACAGCCTATATCCAAAATTTTTGAGCTATTGTCGGCTATTAAACTAAAAAGCCTCTTTTTTCTTATGCGGTCTCGCCGTAGTTGCTCGGCCGAAAACCTGCCTGCGCGGGCAATTATTTCATCAGCTATTTTGAACTTATAACGGTTTTGCCGGGTCATCACTATCCAGTTTGTTTTCCATCATCAGTTTGTAGGCACCCGCCATTAGCCCTACGAATATCCAAAATATATTAGTGGTCCTGATGGCGGTAAAAGTAGGCCCGGATATAGCGCCTAAAAGAAGGGTAAAAAATCCGCCTATAAAATATATTGCCGCATCGCGGACCACCGGATCGCTGCTTTTTTTCAGGGCGCTGGGAAATTTGAAAATTGTAATATGCAGCCAAAAAAATGAGAGCATGCCGAGAATGCCGGTAAAGTAAAAATCGGTGACATATCCTGATTCGGCATAACATAACGGCGCAGAGGCCAGGCCAAAACCCAAAAGAGGGCTCTCTGCCAAAACGATGGGAGGAATATTCGACCAGGACCATTTTCTTGCCTCCCAGGAATGAAAATACTCTCCCTTTCCGGAAGTAAACACGCCTTTTAATGTGTATACCCTCTCCAGGGTCTGCTCGGGAGACAAGGCAAACACCAGCACGACTAACAACACAAAAAATAACAATAAGCGCCTGTCCTTAAATATGCCCAACGTTAATATAACGGCAATAAAGGTCACGTAAGAAACCCTGGACAGCGACCGCAGGATTATATAAAGAAACAGCATGATCGCGCCACCCAAAAAAACTTTATTAAAATATGACCGCCGGGACAAAAACAAGCCGATGACGATAATCGTAATGAATACAAAATACATCCCGACGGTATTAGCACTTTCTCCGATCGGACCGGAGATGCGGTATTCCGTCAGGCCCTGCCTCAGCCCGGAAACAGCCAAAACCGTGCTGGCAAGCAAGATATATTTGATATATTGGATGAACTCTTTTTTGCTGTTTACATTGGCGACGATAATATAGGCCATAATAAATACCTGTGCCTTTTTCAAAAAATGGAATACCGCGCTCATGGAAGAATCGGCGGAAAGCAGATTGGCCGTACCGGCGATATAGCCGCACATTGTAGAAATCAGGCAGATCAACATATATACCAGGATAGGACCATCGAGCGCGGTAGTAGGCAGGGATTCTTTTTTTATTGCCAACCTGGCAAGCCAGGAAAAACAAAGGATGACCATGAAAAAATCTTCCACCCTTAAGGGCAGCCCCCCCATGCTTATCTTCGGCGATAAAGCAACCGCAAAAAACAATAGCACGATGCATGCCTTTATGTTAACTAACGTGAGTACGAAGATAAAGGCGCCGAAAGACAACAATAAACCGATCAACGCCGGGTCTTTTAAAATCTGGACCATGTTTTTTTATTCAGAGTTTGTTTTCGTGCAAATTTTTTATATTGATAAAATCATCAACGGGAAATATCAAAATATGCCTACAGATATAGTCGGCGTCTTTAAACAGGCGGCGCTTTACTTCTTTAGGTAAAAACTCCCATAAGATAAACGGCCTTAGCCCGCTGCTTAACAGTTTTCTAAACATGCTGTCGCGGTCATTCACGAATACGGGAAAACCCATGGGGCAGACCTCCGGCGGCAGACTCGGGAAAACCGGCACGAGGTCTTTGCATCCTTTAATATTATCCAGCATCGAGATAAAATTTTCTCTGCATCTGGCGACAATGCCGGTGAGGTCTAATTTTGTCATCTTATCTAAGTATTCTCTGCTGATCCGGCTGTTAGGCCTAAGCCTTAAAAAATCGGTAAGCCTTATAATCCGGTCGATCAAGAACCGCAGCGCCTTTTGCTGCAAAACAAAATATTCTATCCCTTGATAAAAATTTTTATGGGCGCCGGAGACGGATTGCCTATCTCTGAATCTCCGGGGATCACTCTGAGGGTTATTAATCAATCCTTCGACTTCGCTCAGGATTGATACTGAGCGACGCATATTTACCGCACCCTGAAGGGTGCGGTTTGGACGCCGCGAATGTATCAACAGGGCAGCTCCCCTTCCCGGAAGAAACTTAAGCGTTTTCTTAAAGCTAAACACGGCAGCGTCGCCAAAACTGCCCAGGTGCCTGCCGTCTACTTTGCTGACCAGCACATGGGCACAATCTTCGATCAAGAATAAATTACGTTCTCGGCATATGCGGTTTATCCCGGACACCGGCTGCGGAAAACCAAAATAGTGGATTACCAGAATTGCCTTTGTCTCGGGGCATATTTTTTCCGCCAGGTCTTTGAGATTAGCCGACATGTCCTTCTGGATCTGATAAAACTTAAACCTAAGCCTCCTTTTTTTTATCGGCTGGAGGACGGCGGGACAAAGGTAGGCGGGAACGAGTATGACGTCCCCTGCCTTGAGGCCCAACAGGCCCAAGGCGCCCCAGAGGGCATCCCTGCCCCGGTCGTAATAAACTATTTCCCTCGCGATGTCAGAGAAGTACCACAGCGGCATTTTTTATTTTCTAAAATAAGCCTATCTTGCCAGCTCTTTATACGCCATATTATTGGGGTCCAAAGACAAGGCTTTGTTTTTATTTTCCGCTTCCAGTTCTTTATTGCCCAAAATATTATAAAGATTAGCCAGGCTGATATAATAGTCACCTTGATAGGGATTTAAACGGATTGCCTTATTGTAATTATTTACGGCTAATTCCGTATAGTCTTTATCTAAAAAATCAAAAGGAGCCCTGGCGGCGTAGATATTACCCAATGCAGAATAATAAAGGGCATCCCGGGGATCCGCTTCCTTTGCCTTATTGTATTCATTGATTGCCTTATTCCATTGAAACTTTTCTTCGAAGAGCCGGCCCTTTTCATAATGTAAGTATGCCCGGTAAGGCTTGGCAATGGATACGGCCAGCTGCGAAATAACGTAGGCGGCGATTAGGAAAACGCCCAGCCTCAAGGGAATATTCAGCTTGCGATTAAGCCAAAAATTATTTTCTCTGCCGGATTCAATACTAATCAAACGGGACAACGCGCCGACCAGGCCGATGAGGACAACAAACAATATGGCGTTGCTGGGGATATGCAGGTTAAAATCATATAGGCTGTACACTAATAACCCGCAGGCCCCTGCCAGGATCCCTGAGATTAATGCCTTACGGTAAGAACCGATATTTCCTTTAAGCAGGTTCAATCCCGCCTTAAAAAAAGAAAATAAAAGCCAGGCAAATACAGCCAGGCCCGCTAACCCCATCTCCGCGGCCAACTGCAGAAAATCCTGGTGCGCAAAATTAATAAAATTGACCACTTGCGGGCTGCGAAACTGCGGAAAGGCGATGGGAAATGTCCCTATACCGGTGCCTAAAACAGGGTGGCTCTTAATCATCTTTAGTGTATCCTGCCAATAGAGCCATCTTTCCCAGATCGTCGCTTCCTTTGAGGCCCTGAAGTTCAATGTGAATATCGGCGCCAGCCGGCGCATGATTGCCGGAAGCCCGTAGATAGAAATAGCCCAAGCGAAAAGTATGCCGATAAATAAAAGTACCGCTCCCCTTCTTTTTAAAAGCCCGCCGTATGCCGCCGCGACCACGAGAAATATAATTGCCGATATGAACTGGACCCATCCCCCCCTGTCTTGAGAAAGCAGGGCCGCGGCAATGATTACGGCGCAAGAGAAGAAAAAATAAACTTTCTTATATCCTTTCGTAAATAACAACAGCGCTAATCCCAGCGGGAAGACCATCCCGATATACCCGCAGAAATGGCTGGTAGTGGTGAAGGTAGAAAAGCTCGCATATTGCCAGAGAGAGGAAAGGGGCGTTTTATAAAAATATCCGAGAATGCCGATAAGGGAGATTGCGGTTGCCAGGGCGATTAGATATAAAGACAGCCTCTTGAGCTTGCGGCGGGAAACAAAGTTATTCACCACCGCCCAATAAAGAACCGTGTATGCCGTAACTCTGTATACCGCCATTTGACTGATATGCGGATATATGGAAATAAACCGTGATACAATAACCAGGGCAAAAAAAACAGCCAGCGGCATATCCACCGGGCTGCGGTAAATAACTATTCTGCCGTCGATAAAAGTCTTTGATATCCAGATAAACAAAATAAATAACAGGGCTAATTCCAGCAGCGTCTGAGACCAGACTTCCACGCTTCCGTAGGCCAGAGGGGCAAATATAAGCAAAGATAACACCCCGGCCTCGATAATAATATCAGCGGTATTAATAAGGTAATCTCTCACGGCATTTTCCGCTCCTTCGGGAAAAAATAAAAAATGCGACTTGTTAAGTAATCGCATTAAAACATTTCGCGTAATGCCCTTACCCCTTAAACCCCGGCCTTCAACTGCCTTTTTGTTTACTCTTTTGCATATTTGTATTTATAATCGTAATAATAATAATGCTCTTTTCTCTGGTCTACATCGGTAATAACCACGCCTAAGACATTTATCTTAAGGTTACTTAATATTGTTTTAACGCGGTGGGTTGCCTGGATCGTCGCCTTGCCGCTACGCACCAGCAAAACCGTTCCGTCGCAAATTTTCGACACTACCGCGGCATCGGTTACGGGAAGCAAAGGTGGGGAATCAACAATGATAAAATCGTATTTCTCTTTCGCCCGGGCAAGGAATTGTTTCATCCTTTCCGAAGCGAGCAATTCGGAAGGGTTAGGCGGCAGCGGCCCGCTGGGCAGTATAAAAAGGTTATTCACGGAATACTGGATGACATATTTATCTATATCCATGGGCTCGTCTCTTAAGAATATCGTGGAAAGCCCCTTTTCATTCTTAAGCTCCAGGTTTTTGTGTATGGAGGGATTCCTTAAGTCGCCGTCGATCAGCAAGACAAGTTTGCCTGCCTGGGCGATAACTATCCCTAAATTAATCACCACCGAAGTCTTGCATTCTTCGGGACTGGTACTGGTGACCACCAATGTCTTTATATCCTTATCGACGCTGGCAAACTGTATGGACGTCCTTAGCGCACGGTATGCCTCCGCGGCAACAGAATCAGGCCGATCAATAGTAATCAACTCTGGTCTGACCATTTATCCTTTCACTCCCGCTTCATTTTTCGACCTCTCCTGCGTTTTACCGACGAGGCAACATGCGGGATAACCCCTAATACAGGCATATCCAAATAGGTCTCTACGTCTTCAATCGTCTTTATGGTATTATCCAGATACTCCAATAAAAAGGAGACCATTACCGCTATAATCAGTGCGACCGCGGGGCTCATTGCCTTGCCTCTTTTCTTAGGCGAAGGCAACGGAGACATCGGCAGGCTGGCAAATTCGATAATTCTCACATCCGGCTGGTCGCTGATTTGTTCGGTCACGTCCATTTCCTTTAATCTTCTCAGCAGGCTTGTGTATAAATCTTTATTCAGGTTAACCTCGCGCTGCAAATCCATATATTTTGCCTGCTTTGCCCCGAAGTCCGGCTTCTGTAAAAAATCCACGATGGACTGCTCTAACTTGCGGCTTGATTCAATATTGAATTTCAAACCGCCGATGACACCCTTGACCTCATTATCCATCTGCTGTTTCAACAGCTCTAATTCCGACCTCACCCTGATTACCTCTGGATGTTTGTCTTTATACACCTGCAGCAGATTATTCAACTCGTTCTGTTTTCCTAATAATTTCTGTTTTAGCTCTAAATTCACCGGGTTAGACTGCCACAGCTTTTCTGAAATCAACGCGATAGCGGCTAAGCTGTCTTTTTGCATCAAGGCCTCTATTGTATTTAACATCGTCTCTTTTTCGGCAATGCCGGACCTTATCTCTATCAGGCGCTGGTTCGACTGCTGGACGGTCTGGACAGTTAAATCCGCCCCGCCCTCTAAATCCAGCATGCCCTCTTTCTTCTTAAATTCCTCTACTTTTTGTTCGGAGACGTCTAACTTCGCCTTCACTGCCCGCACCTGTTCTTCCAGTTTTATGTATACGCTACCGATAAGATTTTCCCGTTCTTCCTTTCTTAGCTCAATATACGCCTGGGTCACGGCATTGGCAATCTCCATTGCCTCCCGGGGATTGGTATCCGTTGCCGATATGGAGATTATCGAACCGCTGCCTCCGCCTGTATCTTCGCTGCCCGGCTGGTTAATGGCAATTTGCTGCTTTATTTTGGTGATGAGCATTTCTTTATTCTGCATGTCCCAGCCCAAAATCTTAATCGCCCTCTCGGCCACTATCTGGCTTTTGAGAATTCCGAACTGGGTCTGCAGGAAGGCCGGATTTAAAACCACCCAGGGATCGCGCCTGACCACACCTGAGCCCGGCAAGGCATCTACCTGGACAAAAGCCCCTTCCACGGCAATCTTAGCGGTTGCCACAAATCTTTCTTCTGTCTTTGTCTCTTTGGTCAAAAAAAGCGCGCCGACCATAATAAGGGTAAAAATAAAGACAAAGGGCTTTTTTCTCTTGAGAATTATGCGCCAATAATCACGCAGATTAGCCTGTTGGGGAAGAGGCACTTATCTTTTTCCTTTTTGAATTCACTTTAGCCTTAATTGCACAACGCAAAAGCCAGCGTTTCGCTGACACGCCTTAAGGCGCCTAAAAGAACCTGCGGCGGATGACAATGATATCGTCCGCCTCCAGCGGGATATCGTCAATCTCCTGCTTGATGACGCTGTTAATATTTACTTTTATTTTTTGTTCCCTGTCTCCGGCCTTGCGTTTTATATACACGATGGGGGAGGCAAAGTCGGTAAGGCCCCCGGCGAGTGTGATCGCCCTTAATAAAGTCATTTTGCCTTCCAGGGTATGCGCGCCGGGACTCCTTACTTCTCCGTATACAAAGAATGTCTGTTTTGCGATGAACTTCTCTATATTAATCTTGACTAAAGGGTCTACGATATAATCCTTGGCCAGAAGATAAGTCATCCTGTCGGTCAGCTGTCCGATGGTCAGGCCGACAGCATGAATTTTGCCGATTAAGGGGAAGGCGATATTACCGTCCGCGTCCACCTTGACCTTCTGCTCCAGGTCCGGATGTTTCCAGACTTCGATAATCAAACTATCTTCCATCTTGATAACGTATTCGCCGAGATTTAAGGCCGAATCCTGGGCCATGCCGGCACATTGGCAAAACAACAGTATGAATAAAAAACCTGTTGTCTGTTTAATTCCCCGTATTGCCATTTTTAAAAATTGAATGTCGCCCCCCAGGTATAAACATTATCGATATAACCCTCAGCGGGAAATTCAGACAAAATTCTTGAATGCCCATAACTGAAATTCAGGCTCAGCCAGTTGTACAACCTATGGCCGAGCCCGAAATTAAACCCGTATTGCCTTCTTTCTTTATCATCTGGCCCGGCCGTGCCGATATAGTCTTCTTTAAAATAATTATCCAGGGCAAAGGTAGTGCCCAGGGAAAGAGAAAGCCTTTGGCCTAATTGATGGTTTAAGGATAAGTTTAAATTATGTCGATGATACCTCCGGTAATCGCCGGATGCGCTATTGCTCAAACCAAACGTATAAGTACCGCTGAGAGCAGTGAAATTGGACAACTTATGGCTTAAGGAGCAATTCAAATTATAACCTTCTTCGCTGTCCCCTTCTTCGTATGCGCTGGTGCTATATGATAATTGTGCCCGCAACTTGGTAATGTTGGTAAGGTCGTATTTCAAACCCAACAACATAGATCTGCTGTTACTATATTTCGAGTCCCATTCTTCATAGGTAGTCTTGCTAAAATCCATGCCCAGATAAAGAGAGGTTATGGGATTGAGGTAATGTTCGATATTAAACCCGAGGGCCTGGGTGATGTTGTTCAGGGAACGGTCTTCGCTATATGCCCTGTTGTCGGAAAGCGTAAGATGCGCTAAGTTAGTCCTGCCCCAGGGCATATACGTAAATACCCCGGAGAGGCTGCTCGCGCTCACGCGGTGATGTGCGCTGTTAAAACGGTCTATGGTAAAGGGGACTAAGTTAAATAAATCTGAGCCGTTAGTCCCTTCAAATGATTCGTTCAGCTGAAAAGAAAATATATGCGACGGCCTATAGAACAAAGTCGCGGCAAACCGCTGACTCTGGCTGTCCACAGAGGTATGTTTTAAATAATAGCCGAAGTTGTAATTATAATTCAGGCCCAAATAACTCTGGCCCCTGGTAAGTTTTAGGTCCCAACTGGGGTTAAGATTATATATCCAGTCGGATTTAGTGTTCTCTTTTGTAAGCCCGACATTGTCATTGTATTGCATCGTTGCGCCCAGGCTGGTCCTGAACTCTGCGTTCTCAAACATATCTTCTAAAATATTGCGCGATGCCGTAAAAACCGACTTCTTAGATTCCGGCTGTTCAAGGGCCGGCTCCGGTTGCTCCCCCAGGGGTTGTTTTTTTGACAGATAATCCATTGCCTGCTCCTGCGAGAGGACCTTAAGCATTCTTTCTTCCTCCCGCATCCGCAAGACACCGGCCTCCAGCCTGTCCATATATGCCGCGATCGCCGCATCTTTCGGCGCGAAGGCTACACCCTGCGCGAGGATAACTCCCGGCATAAAAACAAGCGCGGGGATAATAACAATAGCGCATCTTATGTCGCATCTTCTGCTTTTCACCCTGTGAATTTATCAACCCTCCTTTTTAAAAATCAACGTATTTTATGTTCGGGCTGATAATATAAATAAAAACCGTCCGCCCCGCCGTTAGCGCTCCAATTAACCGACCCTAAAAAAGCGTGCTCAGTGTCAGAACTGGCAAAATTGGGGCTGAGGTTAATCTTAAAACTGCCCTTGAGATGGTTCATATTCTCTATGGGAAATAAAATATATTGGCCGTTGTAGCGCGCCAGGAAGCCTGTGCCCTGGAATGCCTCCTCTGCTTTTGCTGAGCTAGTCTCGGACAATTGACCGCCTGAACCGCCCTCGGGAGACATTACGGAAACCGGGCTGTTTAACTTGCTGATAAAACTAGGGACGGCCGTCTCGGATACTACCGCTTCAGCCTGGATATTGTTAAAGACCTTGAAATTGGATAATACCGCATCTGCGGGAAATTTTTCTGTCTGGGGCTGCGTACCTATCCAGATATTTTTATCGGGGGTGGAGCCCGGGTCCCATTGCCCGGTGGCGGAACTTACTTCTATGCCGTTTATTAACATTATTATTGATCTGCCGCCGGGCAATGAACCGTCATTGGCATAAATAACCGTTACTTCCAGCGGGCTGCCTTCCAGCCAGGTAGGGCTCCAGGTTACTCTTCTGCCTTCGGCCGAACCGTTATCATATACGGCAAAAACCAGGTCGCCCTCCAGCGGCTTAACCACGGCGATGTCCTTAGGCAAGATCGGCGTTGCGGGAGTCAGATAAGAACGCAGAGCGGCAATCCTGCCGGAAAAACCCGTAAGCAGGACGTCTTTTACCTGCGCCCGGGAAACAGTTTCCCGGAAGGAAACGTTAAGCACCGGCATATCTTTTGCCAATAATGCCGCGTACTCCTCTTCGGTTTTCTCTATCTCAGGGTGGCTGTGCCTATCTATCAAATGATCACTATCCTTATCCTCGTATTCTATTCCAAAAGGGCACTTCGGCTTTCCCGCCAAAATATCCTGCAGGGGAACCCATTGTTTTTCTTCTTGGAATCTTCTAAACCACTCTTTATTTATATCAGCGATATTATTGAAACACTCCTGGGTATTATTTGTATTCGCGGGTTTAATATTTTTTGCCCGCGCCAACAGGATAGCTAATCTGCCGAACGTAAGCGGGCGCTCCAGATTCCAGCCTTCTAGCGGAACTATACCATAATGCTCCAGCAAGGTCGCGTAATCAGCGGCCCCGGCGTCCTCGCCCAGCTCTTCACCTATTCCCAGCGCGCTGACAAACGAGGCGGCGAACTCGCCCTCTTTTATCCCGACCGTCTCCTCCGCGGCAAAAACACAAGAAAAGGCTATAAAAGGAAGTAGTAAGAATAATACCGTCTTGCTTCTCATCCCAACCTTCATTTATTTTTGTCCTGGCTCAAGGCCTTATTTATATAGTCGACGTAGTCTAATATCCGCCGCTGCGCAGGATTATCCAATTCTACGAACTTTGCCCCCACGAACCACTTATGGGACTTTTCTTTCTTTCTGACGTGTTTAACCTGCGCGGTTGCCTTAATCGGGCTGCCGAAAGGCGGAAAATTCAACTCTATTTCTACCTTGTCGCCGACCTCCAATTTTTCCTCGGCAATAAACATCAGGCCGCCGCCGCTAATATTGCGGGATACCGATAATATCGGACGGAAGGCAGTATGGCTGCCGTAGCGAACATACCTTAAAAGATGATACGTCCCCGCCCGAAGAAACTGTCTGCGTTCCCGTTCAAAATGAGATTTTTCCATTTTTTGCCTATTTTATTATTCTATACCCATTGACAACCTTGTCAACATATTTATATGGTTTTAAGGGGGGGCTGCGCCAAGGCTGCCTTTAGGGCAAAAATATGCCCAATATTAAGGGATGCAAGACCTTACCTAAATTTTCCTTTACTCTCTCTGCGTAGCGGCTCCCTTTAGCCCCCTGCGGCTGCAAAGGGATAACGCAACTAAGCCCCGGTCAATAACCATATTTTTCTTAACCCTAGCATTACCACATCGTTAATATTAATAAAAACCTTGTGCATGGTTTTTAAGAGAATCTGCGTGTCCAAGAAAAGGTTCATTTTCTCAATGTATTCTATATCTGTCTTGACCCAATCCACCAGGTCAGAAGGGACCATATATCTGCCTGAGCCGTGCCAAAGGGAGGTCATACCGGGCCTGCTCTTTGCCCTCTCTTTCTGCCAGGGCTTAAACTGCACGAATTCTTCGTATAAAAACGGCCGGGGGCCGACTAAACTCATCTCGCCCTTTAACACATTAAAAAGCTGCGGTAATTCGTCCAGGTTCGTGTTGCGTAAAAAATTCCCGATACGCGTCAGGCGGGGGTCGTTTTTTATCTTAAATAACGGTGGCTTGGCTTCGTTAAGAGCCAGATATTTATCTTTCAATCCTGAGGCGTTGCTGACCATGGTCCTGAATTTGTACATCTTAAACGTCTTACCGTCTTTGCCTACCCTTTCCTGAACGAATATCGCCGGGCCTTCTGAATCAAGTTTAATAATATAATAAATAAGCGCCAGCAGGGGCAGGCAAATAAATATGCCCGCCGCAGCCAAAACAATATCCGTTATTCTTTTAACATATAGATATTTCGTATTCATTTTATTACAGTCTAAAAAATATTATCATAAACCGCGTGCTTAGGCAATAAATAATAGTTAGAATGGTATGGGATGAGAGGGCGCTTGAAAAAAGCTTAAATATCGCGCGGCAGAGGAAATTGACCTGCGCTTAGCTTTTTAGCGATAAAATCAGAAAAGAGGGCCTTGAATTTTTCCTTGCTGAACCTAAGGGAGGATTCCCGTATATAGCTGCGGTCGAAACGCAGGCCGGAGAACCGCTCAATCGCCTGCGCCAGCGACTGCGGCGTCTGTTCATAAAAAAACATTCCGGTTTTTCCCTCAATTACTATTTCTTTCGCTCCGCCCCGGTAATAAGCGATGACCGGCTTGCCGCAGGCCTGGGCCTCCACCATCGTTAAGCCAAAATCTTCGTTGCCGCAAAATACCAGCGCCTTGCAACCCTGATAGGCCTTAAGCAGCTTTTCATCGGCAATGCGCCCGGTAAATTCAATGTTGCCGTTGGCATCCTGTCTTAATCTTTTCAACTCCGGCCCTTCCCCTGCGACCTTTAAGGGCAAACCTAATTTATTAAAGGCACCCACCAAGATGTCCATCCTTTTGTAGGATTTAAGTCTTGAGACTGCCAGATAATATCCGCTATCGAGCGAACCATCCGGCTTAAAAAAATCCGTATCGCAAGGCGGGTATATTATTACCGAGTCTCTCTGGTAGTAGTTTTCTATCCTTTTTGCTACGGTCCGGGATATCGCGATAAAATGCGCCACCTTCAGCGCTGACTGCCTGTCCCACCTACGCATCCTTCTCGCCCAAAAAGGCAAAATCCAGCGGGCCGGGAAGGGAATGTGCTCATATCTTATATAGTCTTGATAGAGATCCCATATATAGCGCATCGGGGTAAGGCAGTAACAGATATGAAGAGTATCGCCGTCTAAATTTATCCCCTTGCCCCAGGCATGGGTATTGCTGATCACCAAATCATACCCTCTCAACTTAAATGAAGCGATTGCCCGGGGGAATAAAAATACAAAATTTCTGTAGCCTTGTTTTACAAAGGGCACCTTCTGCAGGAAAGAGGTGCGGATATCCCAGCCTGCATATTGCGGCAGGGCCCTTTTGTCGTAGACAAGAGCAAAAATCGGCGCAGCGGGAAATAATTCGTGCAAGACCTCCAGGACCCTCTCCGCCCCCCCGAATTGGTTTAGGTAATCATGGATTATCGCCACTCTCATAACTTAGAGGCTCGCATATTTATAAATTCCCAGTACTTCCCGGATTTCTCTGTCGGTGACTATTTTAATTTTCTGCGTCTGATGCCTTTTCTTTAACGTATCGACAATGTACAACAGATTCCATGCCCAGGCCGCCAGGACAGCGACAAATAAGCTGGAAACCGGATACGCATAGACGCGTGCATGCCTGCGTAACCTGGCCAGCTTGAATTTAAACAATCCGGGCATATTGCGCCACAGCGTCTTTGCTTCATAATTCTTTACCATTGTCCTGATGCGGTTTCTTTCCAAAAGGTATTTCCCTCTTAAGGAGCTCCTCACCAGTGTACCTCCTCGCTTGTGATAGGCTATAGCCTGGGGGGCATAAATTACCTTGTAGCCGAGCAAATTTACCCTCCAGCCCAAATCTACGTCTTCATACACGTAAAGCAGCGGGTCAAAATAACCTGTTTTTCCTAAAACCTCTCTTCTCGCCAGCATTGCCGCGGAGCAACCAAAAAAAACCCTTCTGTCTGCGTCATACTGTCCGGTATCCCTTTCAAAAACCCCCCTGTCCCAGGCATCGGCGTAGATATTCATTACTCCGCCGGCGCTGTTTAAAACGCAGGGCTGATCCTTAAAAAGCAGTTTGCCGGCGCAGATGCCTATCTGGCCATCTTCTTCTATCGCCCTGACCAATTCCCGCAACCAGTTTTTTTCTACCCGCACGTCGTTATCCAAAAACGCCAGAAGCCCCCCCTTAGCGTTTCTTATGCCGATATTTCGCGATTCCGCCGCGCCCATATTGCGCCGGTTGCGGATTATATTTACTTCCCTGAATTTATCTTTTACAAACTCGTATGTTTTATCTTGCGAGCCGTCGTCGATTAATATAATCTCTCTCTTGCCTTCGGGATAATTCAGATTGCGCAGCGAAAGCAGGCACTCCTCTAAATGGCGCCTTCCGTTGAAACTGCTGATGATCACGGAGACAAAGGGCAATTCGCTCATCCTACCTTCCTCAAGGACAGCCTGAAGTCGCAGTAAGTACAAATTAAGAATGCGAATATATCCATGAAGATTAATTTGAATTTTCCATTGCAGAGGTCGGCGAATACCAGCTTCAGGGAATTAACCAGATTAAAAACCGGGCGCGCCAGATATTTCTTTTTGTAATCAGGGAATTTCCACTTCCAGAAAGTCTCCAGCGCGGAAATAATCGTATCCCGCCGCATATGCATTGCCCGTGCGGCGGGCGCATAGACCAAATTAAAGCCCAATCTCTTTACGCGCAAGGAGAGGTCCACATCCTCATAATTATTCCTGTATCTTTTCTCGTCGTAAAAACCGGCCAGCCCGACCAAATCCTTTCTCATCACCAGGTTACTTCCGGATAAAAATACGGGATTGGTCATATTTTCTTCTCCCCAGTGATGCTTTAAATGGGTACCTCTCCAACAATCCGCGATTTCATTATTGTGCGCCTCTTCCAGCCTGCCGCCTACCATCGCCACCTTGGGGCTGCCAAAATTTTTCATGCATTCCTTAAGCCAGTCCCGGCCTATTACGCAGTCGGCGTCTACAGAGGCGACAAAATTATTCTTCGCCTGACGCAAGGCGGTGTTTCTCGCGCTGGCCAGGCCGCGGTTATATTCGCTTCTGATTATTCTTACCGGATAGCGCGAGGCAGCCGCTGCCGTAGCGTCGGTCGAGCCGTCATCGATAACCAATATTTCGTCCACGGGATAGCTCTGGCGCAATACCGCTTCCAGGCATTTATTGATATATCCCTGCGCACTATAGCAGGGGATGTATAGAGAAACCCTTTGCATCTCTCTTTACCCTTATTCGCTTAAACCGCCCTGCGGGATTTGCCGATTAAATTCAGCAGCGGTAAAACCAAAGATAATTTCCTGTGCGCCCTGACGTTCATGCCAAAATCGTCGCAGCCGCGCCAGCAGCCGACTGCCGCATTTGGCTCATTGCCGATGAAGGCAAAATAGGCATCGTTCTTTTCAAGCCGCAGCGTTTTCCTCCTGAACTCTTTCTGTTTTTCCGAGTTCCAGATCTGGCTGAATCTCTGGCGATAAATATTCCCTACGGGGATACGGTGGCTCTTTAAACAAGGATTAACGGAGCCGTCGGCATTGAGCCTGGCGAACAACCATCCGGCGTAGCAGGGGATGGAATTAATTATATCCTTGTCGTAATCGCCGCGGGAGGCGGCTACGCAAGATATCCTTCTGATAAATTCATCGAAATCAAAGAGCATTGTCCCGTTATTGTTCTTTAAAGACTTGGCAGAGTTAATCAGTTTCTCCCTTTGCTCTGCGGTCAACAATAAAGAATCGGTATATCCGGATATCGCATCAAGGGGGGCGAAACTCACGGCGTCGGCCCTGACTTCTTGGGCAAAAGATAACATCTCTTTTATCTCGGCATAATTCAAGCCAGTTATTACGTTATGCAGCCTTATGTAAGGTGCATTCCTTTTTGTTTTGAGAGATGAAATTAATCCCAGATTTGCTTTTATTCGGTAAAACGTCTTCTCGTCTTTGTTGGGGTGGGTTAACTTATAGGTCCGGGCAGTCCCCGCCCAAAGACTAACGGTTAAATAATCTAATTGCATGCCGACCAATTCCTTTATTATTGTTTCATTGACCAGGGTGAGGTTGGTATGCAGCTGGCAAACCATTCTTTTCTTCCTGGCATATCTTAGAACATCCAGCGCCTGAGGGTGCATAAAAGGCTCTCCTCCGCCGGAAAAAATAATCCTTCTGGTGCCCATTGCGTAAATCTCGTCGATAAAATCCTTAACCACCAGGTAGGGCAATGCCTGCTCCCTGGCCTGCGCATCCATCCTTTTTTCTCTCAAAAGCGGGCTATTGCACCAGCAGCCGATACAATTATTATTGCAGTTGTTGGTCAAATCAATCTGTACCCAATCCGGGCCCCGGTAAGCGCAGTCTCTGCTGGCTATGCCTTTGATAAGTAAATAAAAATCGGCCATTGCCCTGGGGCTTAATTGACCACAGAGCTTCTTAGCCGTCAGGGCAAATCCGTATTTCTTTAGATAATCCAAAAATATTCTTAACATATTTTCTTTAACTCCTAAGCCTAAGCCTAAAGCGGTTTTAGCTAATCAGGTTATCATCGCAGCAGATAAGAAAATAGGCTATGGCGTACCATAAGGGAACGCCTTTCCGGCGCGCGCGGATAAAATATCGGAAGAAGTTACCCAAAAGCCTTAATTTTTGCTTCTTAAACAGCCGGAGTATTCTTTTCCCCATAAAATAGATTAAGCATTTATACTGGAATATTTCGATTTGTATGGGTTTTAATTCCCTGGTGCGTATAGCCGAGGCGTGATGCAGCGAATCAATATGCCTCATCCTTTCCTCTTCTATCGTGCCGCCTAATTCCAATAACTTCTCCCGGGCTTGGGTATGCGGCAGAGGCTGGTAAATAAAGAATACCGGCCGGTTTGCGTCCAGGCACCTGGCGAGATTAAAGGTATCCCGAAGGGTAGAGAGATTTTCTCCGGGGCCGCCGAGTATGTAATAACTGGTTATCCCTAAGCCGTATTTTTTACATAACTGCACCACCTCAATAAACTTTTCGTTGGTAATGTCTTTTTGATAGATATCCCTGCGGATATGATAATTGCCCGCCTCTACACCTATCCTGACGATCTTGCACCCTGCCTGTGCTAAAATTCTTATCTTCTCTTCATCCAGCAGGTCTGCGCGGCTAAAACAGGAAAAGGGAAGCTGCTGCGGCATGCCTATCTTTCTGTACTCATCGCAGAAATCCTTCAGCCACTCTTTGTCGTAAGAAAAGACCGGGTCAAAGGCATGGGCTAATTTCATATTTCTATATTTGTATTTGTCCCACTGCTGTTTTATTTCTCGGGCAAAGGCACGGGGATTACGCTCGCGGTAATGCCTGCCGGGCACTGCCTGGCGCATGGGATATTCGGAACAATAAGTGCAATTATAGGGGCATCCCCGCGTGCCCATGAAATACAGCAACTGGTTAAAATAAAGATAATCGTCTATATCTTCCCAGAGGTCGTAATCAGGCAGGGGCAGGCTGTCGATATCGCGGATTAAATCGCGTAGGGGATTTTTCACAATCCCCCCGTTGCGTCTGAACCATAGGCCGGGGATATTGTCCGGGCGTCTCTTCTCTTCCAGCGCATCGAGGTATTCACTAAGCGTAAACTCTCCGTCTCCGATACACACGGCGTCGACTCCGGGAACACCCATAGTGTCTTCGGGGTCCAGCGAGGCATGATAACCCCCGCAGATGATGCTAATGTCGCGCCACTGTTTTATCTTTCCGGCTATTGCCTGAACATAATGCAGGTAAAGGGAAGTACAGGTAATCCCCACGACATCCGGTTGATGCTTATCCAACTGTCTCTCCAGATGCCTCTGCCATTCTTTGGCATGAAAGGTAAAATCAATGATGCTTGCCCGATGTTGCGTCCGGGCATTGATATAGGTCGCCAGATAGGTAAGCCCGATGTCCAGGATAGAAACATCGCCGCTTAGATTCGGATTTACCAGTGATATTCTCATTTATCCTCTCTTTTTCTGCGTCTAAGCCCCGCGGTTTAGATAAAAATACCCACCTGCCGGAGTGATTGCCTTAAATAACCGCGGGCGCGGCAATCAGGGTACCTTTTTTCTGTATACGTATATTGTTTCTCCGTCCTGGGCCCTGAACTCGGCTATCTTCTTGAACTTATAATAATTAATTTCTAAAGAGTGCTTAAACTGCCCTGCGATATTCTCGCGGATACCCAGATTACCCAAATCCCCGGTTTTATCCAGCACGTAATCGGCGGTTAACAGATACTCCTGCCAATTTATTTTTCCAGACGCTACGGGTATCGCCGTATCCATCCCGTCGTAGCCTTGGGGCATGTCGATAAAAAAGGGCATGTCGTCCATTTTGAACCTGGAATACACCGAAGAAAGAAACGGAAAGTCGAAGGTGGCGATAACTTTATTTTTTTTATCAGTACCGGTGTTTTCGCTTTTAAAAATACGGATTAGCTCCTGGGCGCTGTAGAAATCCTTATCCTGCTTTACGCATAACAGCCCCCATTCGTCATCTTCAGCGGTTGTGAATAACGGGCTTTTGGGATAAAAGCTGAATGCCGCGTATTGCAAAGCAGCCACGGCGATTAAAACTGCGGCATATACCCTTCTAACCGCCGCAAATGAATGAAACAGCTCGAAAGACAAAAGCAGGAACAATGCCGGCAGGCCGGGTATTAAAAAGCGGGTAATCCGGTTGGGCGAGAGGGAAAAAACCAGGACCGGCACAAACAGCCAAAGCGCCAGGAAAACGCTCCTCTTTTTGATGTTGATGCCATAGCACAATATCAGCGGAAGCAGGGCAATGAAGAAAAGCCACCCCAGATAGTGGATAGGCAGGCGAGTTAGATAATAAAAGAATTCGTTCTCGTGCGCCGGAATCAATGTCTTCTGCCAAAAAACATCCGCAATGCCCTGATTCCCTTGGCTATTATAGGCGATGATCGCCGGCACTGCCCACAACAAACAGACAATAGCGAAATTCAAGATTCTCTGCCATCTATAGTCTCTGATGGATAACGAGTTAAAGGCGTAATATAAAAACGGCGGGGTGATAAATACCACTGCCGTCTCCCTGGTAAACTGCGCCAGGATAAAAACGACCCCCGTGACCAGGCTGAATAACAAGGACTTAAAATTATCGGTTTTCAACAGGCACCACAACGACAAGGCAACCATTGCGGCTAAGGGGAAATCGACCAGGCTTACCCTGGAATATCCGAAGATTTTTGGAGAAAACGAAAGCAAAGCCGCTGCCAGCAACCCCGCCTTTTGATTAAATAAAATTGCGCCTATTTTGAATACGCTGAATAAAAGTACGGAAAGAAAAACGGCATTGGTAAGCAGGATCATTAAATTAATAACCTTTGGGTCGGATTGACCCAATAATGTCAACCACAATCCTCCGATCAGGGGGAAAAGCTTCCGATATCCGCGGCCGAGGAAAAACTCCTCGAAAACCTCCCCATAGCTTCCCTGGCGCAGTAGTTTATTAAAAAAAACACTGCTGTCGATATAGTCTGCCTTATCGCACCCGTCGGCCAGCCTACTCTGACGCAAAATATAAAAATTGGATAAGGCGTGAAAAAATATTAGCGCGGCGAGTATTAATATTGCTTTTTTGTTAAACGTCATCTGCCTGCCTTACGATGCCTCCCCCTCTGCGGGGAACTAACTCCCTCCCGCAGGATAAGGGATATTCTGCGCGATATTTTTGTACACGTATATTGTGTCGCCGTTAGCGGTTTCGAATTCAGCTATTTTCTTAAACCGCTGCGCATTATTTTTCAGGGAGGTTACCAGCTCGCTGGTGATATCTTCGTATGCCCCCCTCTCTCCCAAATCCCCGGTTTTATCCAGCACATAATCGGCGGTTGAGAGATACTCCTGCCAATTTACCGTCCCGGGAGCGGGCGCCTCTGTGCGGTCTGCCTGCTGGCGGCACACTATAGAAAAAGGCATATTTCTTAGTTGAAATTCATAACGCAGCGCGGAGTCCCAGCCCAGGTTGAAAATAAGTACCACCCTTTTGGCCTCGCCGGAGTAAGGCTGTTCTGTCTTAAAAATATCCACCAGCTTTCTCACGGTATCAACGTCGCTGTCCTGCCGGGCAGATAACAGGCCCCACTGAAACTCGGGCCGCGGCAGTAAGGAAAAGCCGGGGTAAAAACTGAATATCGTAAATTGTAAAACGGCAACCGCGATTAAGACCGCGGCGTACTTCCTTCTTATCTCAAACAAAGAATCAAACAACTCGTGGCTTAAAAGCAGGAAAAACGCCGGCAGGCCGGGTATCAAAAACCGAGAAACCCGGTTAGGTGAAAGGGAAAAAACCACCATCGGCACAAACAGCCAGAGTGCTAAAAAAACATTCCTTCTTTTGATATTGACCAGATAGTGCAGCATCAAGGGAACTAAGGCAATAAAAAGCGCCCACCCCAGATAAAAATCGGGAAAACCTTCCAGATAATAAAAAAATTCCATCGCCTCCATCTTTATAATCCACGCCTTGCCCAGCAACTGCTGCATTGTCTGCTGATTGCCTTTTTGCAGGAAGTATGCCGCCGTCGGCAACAGGGAGAGCAAAACGATGATGATAAAATTCAGCCCTCTGCGCAGCCTCTGCCTTCTCTGCGATAAGGCCCTGAAGGAACAATATAAAAACACCGGAGCGATAAATACGACCGCTACCTCCTTGGTAAACTGGGCGAGGAGAAAAAAGGCCGCGGTAAGCAGG
>Ga0315279_10000775_pt1 | contig 58475 bp, 59 predicted proteins | sample YL17G06_20_MG_FD_203694 | JGI IMG/M metagenome (GOLD analysis project Ga0315279, IMG submission 203694) | Sediment microbial communities from Yellowstone Lake, YNP, Wyoming, USA - YL17G06_20 | ecosystem: Environmental > Aquatic > Freshwater > Lake > Sediment | place: USA: Wyoming | collected...
GCGACAACAGTTGCTCTGCGCTGAGTGGGCGAACTATACCGTTTGAACTGGTTTGTGTCCAGCCGTTCTTCCCTTTGCGGTAACTCTGTGTCCAGCCGTGTTTGGTCGTGATGTAGATTGTGCATTCCGTATTCTTCAAATTTCCCCCTACCTAAACTCCAATATCCTTTTTCCAATATCTCTTTTTGGAATGCCTTTGACAATCTCTATGGCTCTGGGGTCTTTCAATATTAGCGTTAGCTTTTTTTCTTTAATAGAAGGTGAAACTGGCATATCACATCGAGTTACAAATAGGCTTTTCTCAGAGTTTAAGTTTGCCAGTCTTGGTCTTCGCTCTCTAGTCACATCTGGGACATTTTTCATTGATGAGTTCTCTGCCGCAATTTAGACAGCAATCATGCATTCTTTCAAGCTCGCTCATTATTCCTCTGTTTTTCCAGCGTTGATAATGGGTGTTCTGGAATGGCCATGAAGATTTCGGAATCTTCTTGGTTGGTTCTTGGATCAGTTGGAATTGTGATGGTGAATGTGGACCCTTTTCCTTCGGAGCTTTCCGCCGAAATTGTGCCTCCGTGTGCTTCTACTATGCGTTTGCAGATTGGCAGTCCGAGGCCCATTCCAATGGCTTTGGTTGTGAAGAGGGGTGACCAAAGTCGTGTCATAACCTCTGTTGGTATTCCGACTCCAGTGTCAGAGAAACTGATCGTAACACCTTCTTTCACTTTTGTGCTCTCCACCGTGAGCATTCCGCCGTTAGGCATCGCATCAAACGCGTTTTCCACTAGTTTGGCGAAAACGGTTTTCATTTTTTCATGATCACATCTGATTCTTTGTGTCTCTTGAGTCTTGTCCAATATTCTAACACAGCTTGGAACCTTCACTTGAGACAAGACTTCACTTAGGATAAATCTTGGTCCGGTCTCGGATACGTCAAGCTTCATCTCTTCTGCGTATTTCAAGAGGTCAGTTATGATTTTGTCAGAGTGAGCGATTGCCCTCTGAATGGTTTCAACCATTTCCTTTGCTTTGGCATCCATTTTTGCTTCCAACTTTGTTTTCAAGTAGTATGTGGCCCCACTGATTCCTGTCAGGGGATTTCGCAAATCGTGTCCAACCATCGCTGCCAACTGACCGATGGCTGCAAGATGTTCTGCTTTTCGCAATTTTAGCGTCTTATCCTCGATATCAGTCAACATTTCGTTTATCGACTTCGCCAGGCCTGACAATTCGTCATTTCCATCGGTTGGCACACGTGTTTTAAGATCTCTGTTTCTTCCTATGCTCCTCACAGCCCGGGTGAGCTTGACTACTCGATACAAAACTGTCCTTTCCATGAATAACACGATGGCTGCTACAAAGATCACGGTCAGACCAAGGAGCGACAAGAGGAAGTAGTTGATTGTACTTAGTCCTTGTTTGTAAATGTCTCTGGGTATGTCAATCCTTGACACGAGAATTGGGTTTCCATAAACATCTCTTATCAAACCATATCCGGCAACATGATCTGCGTTCAAGGGTTGAATGAAGACTGTTTCGTTATTCAAAAATGATGAAATAGCGTTTTGAAAATCTGGAGGCACAGGCGAATCATTGTAACGCCGCAAGATGATAGACAAGTCCGTCATTCGAGCCAATTGCCCGATTTCCTCAGAGTCCAGGTAGCGTGCCATGATTAGTGCTCCATGAACAGGGCCTTCACCCCGACTTGTCAAAATGGGCCTCGAGGAAATCAACAAAGGATTCTCTGGCAGAAGAATGATCCCGTTTGTACTACTGTCGGTTGTGAGGTTACGCCAAAGAACGTCATGAGAAGAGAGTTCTTTTTCTATGCTCTCTGGAACTGGCACTTCTGTCATGTTGTGCAAGTCGTAGGCCCTGCCGCATACAATCTGACCCGAGAGGTTCACAAACAGCAGAATGTTGGTCTTCAAAGCAGTGAAAGCGGTATCCACGATGTTTGAGTTAATGTAGTTTGCGTTCGGCGCAACAATGAATGCGTAGGTGTCGTCCCATACTGCCCAATCGCCCGACTTGCTGTGCAAGTCAGAGACATCATCGGACAGGGCGCTTTGAAATCTACCGACGTTTTGGTGAACATTGGTTTCTTCCAGTTTTTCGAAGCTATTCAGCAATAGAGAATGTGAAAAGAAGTACACTGTTACCATCATGATGATGGCTAAAACGCCAATTATGGTTAATGTTCTTTTCCGCAGTCCCATTGTCTCGCCTGCTGTTTACTTGATTCATATACTTTGTACTGGGCATACTCGAGGGTAAGCCTAATTTACAGGGAGTCTAATTACAGGGACGATGGATAAGTCGTTTATGAACGAACACTAGTTATTGTCACACTGCATGGAACAGAATCAGAAACTGAACAAGAATAGAATCAAGTTTTGCGAGAAAGCTTCGCGTGCGAGGAGAGTTTTAGGAGACGGCAGCATGGTGCTACAGAAAGTTTAAAACTCCTTGAGTTGCAAGGCATTGTTCGCAGGAGGAAAACATTAGCGCGCGCTACTGTACGGCTTACTGATCCCAATCCTAGTGAAGACTAACCTCTCCTCACAAGAATCACAAGAAAAAAGGACAAGATAGAAAAAAGGGGTTGCGCGGGTGATATCGCCACGCTAGTGTTGAGTGACCGGACTATGCGATTGGAAAGAGAAAAAGAGGATGTTTGGTGATATCCCCAGTCTGTGGAGAGTCCAAATCCAACTCTCCGCTTTGAGTGCAGGCTAGTTTTTGATAGAAAGTGAGAAAAACCAGAACGAGCAAAATACGTTTTTGGCGATCAAATTGGATGGTCAAGACTGGGTTGTGGCCGTTTTCAAGTGCAAGCAGCAGGATCTGCGAAAAATACTTGCCGATTTCTACGGTTTTGTGCAAGATTTGGAAAGTGTAAGGAGTCTGCACTTTCTGATTCGAGATCGTCTTGCGGACAAGGCTGTCTTCAGTTTTCGCATAATGGTTGATTCAGAAGGCAAGTCGATTGTCGCAAGCAAGGTCGCCTACAAGCTTGGAACGTTTCTGTCGAAAGGAGACTTTGCCGTCAATCCAGAGAAGAGGAATTCCCTGGCAAAATACGTAGCATGGAATCCTGAAGAGAGATTGGCCAAGATCGGACCGAAGAAGTTCATACAGTTCTGCAAAGTTTTGGAAAAAATGAGTGAGCTTACGCTCTGGATGATCAAGAAAGAGCATTTTAGTTCAGATAAGAGAGTTGAAGCAGCTCATGTAATGTCCTGGATGCTTGGTTGCACAGAATACGGTCTTCTAGACACGAAGCACTGGGAAGTAGGATACTATGACCGCATCGAAGACAAATACTGCCGATACTTGACACACGAATTTCCAGAAAAGTAACAATTCTATTCTGCAGAGTCGTCCGCTGTTTTCTTACTTCTTAGTGATGCCATTACCCTATGGCTTGCGCAACAGTATTTAGCGTCTTTCCGCTTGGCTTGGAACCGCCTTCTACAATATCTGCAAGCTTTCAGGCGTGCAGCTTCTCTGTATTGTCTTCTCCTCTTGATCCGCGCGTCAAGTGTCCTAGTCTCAGTGTCCTCGCACATGGGCTCATCAACAGTGTGCTTTCATAAGTGCTTGATTGTGCCCACGCTGTTTTCACTCTTCCGCTGAGGATGCGGGTGGTTCTATTCTGACTTTTATTTCTGTCACTTCATCGAATTCTTGCTTAACCTGTTCCTCTATTTGTGTTGCTATCCTGTCGGCTTCTCTCACTGTCATGTCGCCATCAACGACAATATGCATGTCACCTACCAAGTATGGGCCAAGCTTTCGCATGCGGATGTCGTGCACTCCTTTAACATGCTTTACACTTTTTGCTATAGTTTCTATGTCCGTTAGGATGTCTGAGCATTGGCATGCGTCCATCAGAACTAGTGAAGACTCCTTTATGACTGAGTATGCAACGGTGAAAACGAAGAAGGCGATGATTATTCCGGCAATTGAATCTGTTGCTCTGATGCCCAGGTATTTGCTTAAGGCTATGCCAGCAAAGGCTGTCACAGACGTAAGCACGTCTTTTGTCGAGTTGAATGCATCTGCCTTGAGTGCCAGAGAATCATATTTTCTGGCAGCGCGAACTTTGAAGAATAATATCGTCCCTGCTATAGCAGCTGCTGAAAGCGCGGTTGCCATAGCTATCTCTGCATTAACTATCTCTCTGGGGTGAAGTATCCCTTGATAAGACTCATAAAGGATCAGCCCGCCTGAAACGCTCAAGACGAAAGCGGCAATAATGCTACTGAAATTTTCAACCCTATAGTAGCCAAAGTGGAATTTACCATCGGGCGCTTTTCCTGATAAACGTAAACCAATCCAAACGATAAAAGAAACAGCGGCATCAGCAAAGGATTGGACACCATCGGCGATTAAAGCAAGACTAAAAGAGAATATTCCAATAGAAACCTCTACTATTCCGACCAGTACCAGAATCGCAAAAGATCTTTCTGCAACTACTCCACCCTTGGCAAGTCTGGTTGATTGCAATCCGTCAGCCACTTCCCCAAAGCCAGCTTCAATACTGATTGTATGAGCACCTATTTCAATTGTCCGCGCGCTTCTGACTGCCAGAGGATTTGCGTGCACACCAGAACCGAGTTGCCTAGTGGAAAAGAGGAATTGTGCGGAAGAAATCGCTAGGTTAGTTTTGAGTGGTCGGATTATACCACTACAAAGAGAAAAAAGGGGGTTCGCAGGAGACGTCTCCACTTGGGGTCAGGTTCAAATCCCACCCCGCCCGCCACGACCAAACCTCGGAGGTTACAAAACAATTCGCAAGGGTCGTCTCTTTTTTCAAAATACCTTATTTCCATTGTATTCGGAGACGGACTCGAAGCCCGCTTCTGATTCATATTCAGACTTCATATTTCTTTTATCCTACCAGTTGAAACATGAGGGTAAAGGACGGACTATGAACACATGGCGTCAATTCTGCTTCCAGAGTTATTTGCGATGCTGTCAAGCGATTTGTTCTTACTGCTTAGTCTGCTGACTTGTCTGCTAGATGACAAGGTTCCTAAGGCTTTACCTTACGTATTCCAGATAGCCGCCCTTTCGGGCTTCGGTCATCTCTCGATTAGCAAGATGTTCTTGGGAGACTTTGACGAAGCTATGCGGTTCTGGTACAATGTGTTCTACCTTGGAGTTGCCCTAGCAACCGTTGTGGCTGTCAACATCTATCTTGCAATGATAAGGAAAGATTGGACAGTTGCCAAGCTGTGGTCAGCTACCGTGACTTTTCCAACAATGCTCATCTCACTAGTTTCTACCTATAGCTATGGCTATCTTCAGGGAGCAACTTTGCCTCCGCTGCTGATGCCCATACTGATCGTCTTTTCGCTTACTATGCTGACTGTAACAATGGGTGTTCTTCTCAGTCCAAGAATATTCGGTAAATCTAGGAGGAGGTGAGGGGTTGAATATAAAGAGCATCAAAATCACAAAATCAATGAAGTTCCTCGTATTGCTTCTGCTATCGCTAATCGTGGGCATGGCAAATGCAGCTATATTCTATAGCTTGACTGTGCAGCCTGCTGTAGCTATCACCGGTGCTAAGGTGGTTTTCGTTTCAGGAAACGACTTTCCAACGGGTTCATCGCTTGGAAGCAACTCGACATGGGTTTCCTTGGCTCTCAAAGCCTATCCTAATGTAACCCTGACTTATGAGCAGCCGGTCAACATTAGCAACACGGACACAGCTAACCACAATTTCAGACTGCGCCACGTCACAATCACGCCAGCGAATGGACAGCCGCAGGTAGGCAACTATACGTCCATAAGCTTCGTCGTTCAAAACACGGCTGGAGTGGCTCAGGGTTCATTCAACTATACGACGACAGGCCTCAACTGGAACACGGCCTCCACGATGTCGTACATGACGTTGCCAGCAAGTGCATCGTGGATCATCTATGTCGAAACAAAAGCAGTCGCGGGAGCAAATGATGTCACAGCTGACATACAGATAGCAGTTGATGTAGTGTAGCCTCTCTTCCCTTTTATCGTTTCTGATAGGCAATAGAAGTGGACAAAATGAAAGGATGTTCCTACGGACATAGAAGCTGCTGTTTCGTGTTAGTAGTGGGAACTCTATTTCTCTCACTGAATCTTTTATTGCCAACAATATCTGCAAGCATTTATGCTTCTCTTTCAGGACAGTCTTCAGTGCCTGTTGCCCCTCCTCCTGTAATTCTTCAACCAGGCACTGCAGGTACAAGCACAATCTACACAAACAATACGAGCGCAGAAGTCAGCGTCGCAGCTCCCACACCTACCTACGACTACGTCCTTAAAGTCGTCAATCAAATGCCAGACTCGTGGAAAATAAGACTGGCGGCATACTCACAGTCAAACATAGGTCGGCTTGACAACTGCACGATATATTTCCGCAACTTGTCAGACGGAACCTCAGGTCAAATTTACATCGTAAGTGGAAGCTACACGCAACAAACTGGCCCTTGGTACGACCTGCCACCTTCGCCTGCAGAGAGGTACTTAGCAATAACGCTACAGGCAAACAGCTCGGAAGTTTCAATAATCAATGTCTATTTGGAAATTCTCATCCCGAACAAAACAACGTATGCGAAGTATATCTTGACGTTTGAAATCACTTAGGATAGAGAATTGCTGAACATTCACCAAAGAAGATCATGTGCCAGCACTCATGCCTAATAGCGATGTCTACGAACCAGAAGTTCAATTACTCTCGCATTCAGGGGGTACGTATTTACATTACATATCGGCAATTCATTAAGACTATATGACAGTAGCATACCAATGAAAACTAGTGGAAAAATGATTTCATCCGAGCTATCCTCCGCCGCCCTGCCAATCGCAGCAATCATTACGATACTAGCCAGCTATGCAATACTTCTTGTCAAACTAAAACCTTCAAGAGAGACCCAGTTCCAACCTGCACCAGACAAAGATGGCAAAACAGAAAAAAATCTCCTAATCTCGCGCGTTAGGATGTCAGAACGAACAACAAAACAGACTGACACTAAAAGAAACACAATACAGGCTGTTCAAAGCAAAAGAATCCAAGAAGGAAGCATAGAAATCGATAAAACTGCAGTTCAAGTCCAAAAAACGGAAGGGGAAACTCAGAAAAGGAACAACAAGGACAAAGATTTAAAGAAGTCCTTTTTGCTGTTTGGGAAAAATGATTTCGAAGGTTGCGCACACGAGTTCGGTCACTTAGGAAGTCTCCCGAAGAACACTCCGATTTCGGAGGAATGTTTCGGCTGTCCTCAAATCCTTGAGTGCCTCGTGTCCAAAAAACAATAGATGAGAGTGAATTGGGAACATGCCACTGTCTGTCAAAGAAGTAATGACAAAAAACGTAATAACAATGGAATCTTCGGAACCAGTAAAGAAAGCAGCAGAACTCATGGACAAGCATGACATAGGATGCTTAGTTGTAATGAATGAAGGAAAACCCATCGGAATCGTAACCGAACGCGACATGCTCAAGAGAGTTTTGCTTCAATTCAGAGACCCCAGAATAACTAGAGTCAGCGACATAATGTCAACCCCACTCATAGCCTCAACCCCTGAAACTGAGCTGAGCGAAGCTGTGAGGCTCATGAACGAAAGAAGAATCAAGAAGCTCGGAGTGGTCGAGAACGACGTTCTTATTGGTCTTTTGAGCATAACCGACGTCGTCCGCTCAGTAGGATTTCTTGAACACACCATCACTTCACTCTGCTCTAGATGCAGATGGAATCAGAGCCCTTCTGTCGCGCTTTCACAGTAGAATAAGCAAGCCAAAATAAAGCAATGTGATTCTTTGCGCTCTGGGCATGCCAATAAGTTGTCCTGCTTACTGAAGGAAACTTTCCCATGCTGCAGGTTTGCGCTGGCCATAGACGATTTCATCAGCTCCTAGGAACGCGCCCAGTTCTTCGATGGTTTTCGCCATTGCCAACACTGTTTCTTTCGATTTAGGCGCATCAGGCTCGGCGTAAATGGCATTAATCATTAGCCGTTTCCTCTTTCGATCCATCACAGGATCTATGCGGCCCATGAAATGATCACCGTGCAAGATGGGCATGACATAGCAGCCATATCTGCGCTGAGATTTTGGCACGTAAACCTCAAAGCGAAAACGGAAATTGAAAAGCTGTTCTGTGCGATGCCGATCACAGATCAAGTTGTCAAATGGCGAGAGTAAGGTTGTGCGCGGCTCCCATGCACCGGCAGCCAATCGATCCAGTAGTGGCAGATCATCAACGTGGATGTACCACGGTTCGGACCATGCTCGGTTGCCTTCGCAAATTTGGACTCGCTTGACAAGACCATGAGCCTCAAGATCAACTAAAACCTTTTCAATGTTTCGACAGCAACCGCGGATGTAATGCTGTTGAATGTGAGCTGGCGTTCCCACGCCCAAAGCTCTCAATGACTTTTGAGCAACACGGCTTAGTAGCTCATCATCAGGAAGCCTTTCTTTAGGCACCCACTTAGGCAGGTAGCGCTCGGTCAAATCCCACATTTTCCTTACACCTTCACGACCCGCAATCATAATCTTGCCTTGAGCCCAGAGAAACGTGAGCATCATGTTAACGTTCCGACCTGACGTCCATCCAGAAGAACGCCAATCTTCAGCGAACTTGCATCGGAACGAATCTGACGCCAAAGGGCCTTCACGGTGAAGCTGAGCCAGAATACAGCTACTTGCCTTCTTGTTCTTGTCCATCCAAGAACGGATTTTCTTTGCCCAAGGTTTGTCACCAGTTGGGAAACTGCGCTTAAGTGTGCTGAAGATTGGGTAGTCCTCTGTTAGCACAATTGAAGTTGCTTGCGCCCAGTCTTCAAACAGCTGCCGTTCTGCCCACAGAAGCTTGTCGAGTTCGGTGGGATCATACTGTCCCAAGCGGCTCCACAGCACTAAGAGATGACTACGTTCTACTACTTTCATAGGATCGATCTGCAGATAGCTCAAGTTGCGCATAACATCCATGATGCCTGTTGAGTTAGGCGGTAGTCGCGGACCTGCCAGACGCTGGCGCATTATTGCCAAACGCCTAGCCAACATAGGCGATATGGTGATTGTGGTATTCATGGACAGTGACGACCTCCAGCGTAAGCGTGCTGACTGGTGGATAGCAAGAAGAGCATTTCTGTTATTAAGCCTAGCATCAGCTCTCTCATTTGCCTTAGGAATTTGTGGATGATGGTAAACGCTTTTAAGATGAAAAACCGATAGTTGATGCCACTCAATGTTTACGAGGCAAGAATCAACATGCCGAAGATCGTTCACTTCGAGATTAACGCGGATAATCCTGAGAAAGCTATCAAGTTTTATGAGAAGGTTTTCGATTGGAAGATCAACAGATGGGGAGGACCAGCTGACTACTGGCTTGTTCAGACAGATGAGAAAGACCAGTCAGCCATCAACGGAGCCATCATGAAAAGAATGGACAAGGCTACCACTGTCATATTCATCGACGTTCCTTCGGTTGATGAGTATTTGAAAAAGGTCGTGAAGGCTGGTGGCAAGATAGTGACGGAAAAGGCACCTATCCCTGGAGTAGGCTATTCAGCATATTGCACTGACACGGAAGGAAACGTGTTCGGACTCTTTCAGGGCGACCCGTCAGCCAAGTAACCAAGAAACTACATCAATACAAACCTAGGCAAGCTTCTTGCCGCAGTGAATACAGAAACTGGAGCCGCTGGGACTTTCCTTTCCGCAATGCGGGCAAACCGCTACCTCTTTTCTGGTTGATTGCCGTATGTTCTCCCTCGCAGTCTTGAAGGCGTCATGAATTTCCTTGGCCGCTTTCTCGAAGGCTTTCTCCATCTCCTGTCCAAATCTAGAGAATTCCTGTTTCAAATCCTCCATCGGCGCAGATGCACCAGCTTCTGCACCCTTCTTGGTCGTGAGACCGCAACGGGAACAGAAATACGCGTCTTCGGAAAGCTTTGCCCCGCACTTAGAGCAGTACACCATGTACATCACCCCGTATCAGAAACTTGTGACGCACGATTTAAGCATTATCTAGGCTATCGTGTCATGGCACTAGTACACAAAATATGAGAAAGAAAAGATGGAATTAGCGTATTCCGTGACTTGCGCTAGCCTTTCACAACTATGGTTTCAGAAAGATAGTTGAAAATCCTCTGCTTCTTCCCAGGATAGAGCAACCAACCAAGCAAGCAGTCCAGAGGAAGCAGATATGCTTTTCCTATGCTTTGTATAGCTGCTTGTGCCAAGTTTATTGGCTTCCCATCCAGTTTTGTCACTCTCAGCCCCATAATCATTTTCCCAAATGATTGCCCAAAGGATCCTTCCATCAGCATCCAGTACAGAAAGTGAATAACGTTGCTTAATCCAAAGTCCACAAAGGGAATCCAAGTCGGCACGCCAGGCATCCACGCGATGCCAGGCCAAGCTACCCATTGCAGGAGTCTTATCGGTGCCAGTATGGCTCCAATGATCAATATGTCTATGAGCCACGCAACAAACCTTTCACCCCAATAAGCCCGTTTAAGTTCAGTCACAACTTGTGTTGGAGCTCCGCATTTTGGACAGTAGGTTGCTCCTTCAGGCAGTTCACTTCCACATTTCGGACAGTAGGGCACTGTTTTCACCGTAGAAGATGTACTACGATTGCACATAAAAGCAATTCTACACAACAGTGAACAAAGGGCGGAAGAGGTTCCCACTGGGTTTCTAAAAGCAAGTTCAACCTATATATATGGAGATTAAAACACCTCAAAGCACGCAAGCAACGGTTCATAATGATCATCCTAAAAGCCGACGTGCAGGATTGGTGCGGTCACCGGGATTTGAACCCGGGTTGCCGGCTTGGGAAGCCGATGTCCTAACCAAGCTAGACTACGACCGCCCACGATTTCATTAAAAGCGGCTTGATTTAAGGTTATTTGAGCGTTACTAAGTCCCGTAACAGTTTTACGGAATTCCGTAACGTTTGCTAGCAATGGCAGTTCGGCTGTCAGTGTTTTGATTTTGGCTCTGAACAAGCCATCCATAACCAATGAATTTGGGTTTTGGATAAAACTTTACCCCAACCAACCCAACTTTTATAAAAATGAACATGTTGTTATCAGTCATGGATAGTTTTGTCGATAACTTGTTTGTTCGCTTAAGAGAGCGTGGCTTTCAGGCAAGAATTGTCTCCGTCTCCCATCTGCATCAGTTGCAGAAAGAAATAGAAAGCCTCCGCAGTCATGCCTTGCTTGATAGTCAGTTCTTTCAAGACCGCCTTGCTTGGTTCAACTTCCAGATTCCTGAAAATTTGCCGAAAGCACAATCCTTGATTGTTGTAGCTGTCCCAAGACCCCAGACTCGAGCGATTTTCATTTGGAATGGACAACCACGTCCACTAATTCTTCCTCCAACTTACACAGCAGGCGACGGCATAGAAAAACAAGTTGGGAACCTTCTAGAAAGAATACTCGGCGAAAAAGATTACACCTCAACAGGAACTGCGTTGCCCCTCAAACTGTTGGCAGCTCGAAGTGGTCTCGTTCAATACGGCAGGAACAATGTCTGTTATGTTTCTGGACTGGGAAGCTTTCTCCAACTCGTGGCTGCCTATTCTGATATGCCTTGTGAAGAAGATTCTTGGCAAGAAGCAACAATGATGAAAAGTTGTGAGGAATGTGAGTTATGTCGCCGAGCTTGCCCTACTGGTGCCATTTCATCAGACCGTTTTCTTTTGCGGGCTGAGCGATGCATTGTTTACCATAATGAGAAAAAGGGCGATGTTCCATTCCCCGAATGGATGGCAACTTCTTGGCACAACTGCATCGTAGGATGTATGCACTGCCAAAGAGTCTGTCCGCAGAACAAAGAAGTCATACAATGGACGGGAGAGGAAGAGGAATTCTCCGAGGAAGAAACCGCTCTACTCTTGGAAGGTGTACCACATGACAAGCTGCCAGCCACAACACTAGGGAAACTGGAGCGTCTGAGTCTAGTGGACTACCTTGACAGTCTTCCTCGCAACTTGGGTATTTTCTTCAAGAAGCGTGAGCAGTCCAAATTCAAGTGAGCTCTGTGTGTTGGATAGAACTTTACCCCCACGCGCGCGCTTAGGCAACAAGCTATTTTCTTCTGAGAAGTACCGTGTTGATGTTGTTCGGAGTCTTGGCTTTCTCGAGGGGCTTGTCCAAGAACCAAGTGCTCTCGGTTCCTTCCCACCATCCTAGGAACTCGAATTTTCCATTGAGTTTGATTAGCGTCTTGAATTCTTGCGGAAAAATGAACTTCAGATCCTCTTCACTGACGAGTCTCTTGGTTTCTCCATGGTCGTTGACTTCAAGCGTGCCTTTCTCTGTGTAAGTCTGATTTAGCATGTCCTTCCAAAAAGTGCAGCTGTAGGTCGTTTCAACTGAGATTCCCTCTTTTTCCATAATCCAGCTTTGCTCTCGTTTGCCATAGTCTGGCTTTGTTCCCGTCCAATCGACAATCTTGTTCTGAATGAAGTACAGACCCCCCTTTTTCAGAGAACAGGCCACAGAATCTAGATGGCTTAGGAGTTTCTCATCAGACTCAACAACGAGGGAACCCATCATAATAAATGCAAAGTCCACTTTCCTCTTCAGCCTGAAGTTACACATGTCAGCTTGCACAGTCTCGATTCTAAGCCCTTGTTCCTTTGCTTTCTCAGACAGATACCTCAGCATTTCTGGGGCCAAGTCTAAGCCAACTGCTTCGTATCCTCTCCGTGTGATCTCTCTCAGCTGCAGACTTGGCCCACAAGCAATGTCCAGAAAGCGGTTGACCTTTATCTTGCTGAACTTCTCGATTATCAGCTCGAAGGTATCGACTTGCTTTTTCACATCAAAAAAGCTGAATGCAATTTCATAATACAAGGGATGCTTGTAAATATCCATATGTTGGGAATTGTATCCCTTCTCATATAAGCTTACCCAGTTCCGCCAGTTCAGAGTTTGACATAGATTCCTAGCGCGTGCGCGCGCGGTCGACTCCACAGACTTGGGCATCATGGGCGCTCATTGGGGCGAGATGGAATAATCCCAGTGCCCATCATGTCTGCAAATACTAAACCCCTGCGCGCGCTCCAAAGCCTGCCTCTTCAACTTCCCCTATCCAACCTGCAGTCCTTGCGGCATGATCGCTGAATCTCTCATCTGAATCAACCCGATAGAAGATGATGATGGAGCCGAACCGGCTGCGCCATCATCTTTTAACCCGAAAAAAACGGGGAGCCGCCGAAGACTTCGCCAAAACACAGGACTCTAACCAAGCTAGACTACGACCGCCCAGACTATCCTCACTTATTGAGCGATTTAACGGTTTTCCAGATTATCTTTCAGCCTCAACTGAATCTCTGACTCTATCGTGTTCTTTCAAAAGACAGATAACGGAAGAGAGCGAAGAGATAGTGAGTGCTTAAAGGAGGAGGTGATTCTATGACGTCTCGAAAGGACTTGATCGTCGCCGTTCTGCTTACTTTCTGTCTAACCGCAACCTTGTCCACCATAGCCCTGACCAGAAGCCAAGTGTACGATCCATGGACTGACATGAACGATGATGGAGCAGTTGATTCAACAGACCTGGGTACTATGGGCTCTGCATGGGGCACTTTTGGAGACCCAACAAAAATGGTAGTAGTGGATTATGCATGGCACGCTTGGCATGAATCGTTCTCATTGGCTATGTATGAAACTAAAATATTCAACGTTTCAACCGCAGGACACCGCCAAATCACGGTAGGCTTCAATTCACCCATGTATGACGTTACGGTGAAGGTCAACTTCAGCATATCTGGGCTAAATTACAGATACCAAGTTGACACTTTTGGACTTGCTCCGAACGTGTACACCGTAAAGACATATCAAATCCAAGGCACCAACATGAGCCTGATGTTCAGTGCACTGGACAGCTCTGGAAGCGTAGAATACGAATACTACCTCACAGCCTAGACCCAAATTCAAATCACCCATCTTTTTCTGTCCACCCCAAGATGTTTGTGGCTTCAAAATAGAGAGGAGTAGAACCGTTTCACACACGCACACACAACCCTAACAGAACAAGCCATGCATATCGCACATAAAGAAAAAGATAGAAAGTTGCAGTCTGCTATTTAGACTTGGTTATATGCACATTCTTAATCAGCACATATGGGCTCAGCGACGGCGGATCAGCTTCTCCCCACCAATGCACATGCTGCCTCTCCTTCGAAATAGCCGCAATATTGCCAAGCATAGTCAAAGCGTTGTCGCTTACTCGTATATCCTTCAAGGACTGCTTGATCTCGCCTTTTTCGATTAGGAAGATGCCGTCTCTAGGAATGGTCGAGAAATCTCCTTTCGCATAGTTCTGGAACCGCGTGTACCACGTGTTAGTCAAGTAAAGTCCTCTTTTCGTTTCTTTGAAAAGCTCCTCCTTGCCGTAGTCGCCAGTTTCCATCTCAATATTCCACGCATTCGGAGAAACCAGTCCAGCATTGCCCGTTGTCTCAGCCTTGAACATTTTTGCCGTAGAAGCATTGTGAAGATAGGTCTTGAGCACACCGTGATCTATGATGACAGTCTCTCTTGTTGGCACACCTTCATCATCGAAAACCCTGTTAGACACTGAATATGCGCTAGGATTATCCTTCAAAGTAACGATTTCAGGACCTACCTTCTTGCCAAGCTTGTCCACGAAAACTGACATCTGAATCATTATGTAGAAAGCCGATGCCATAGGACCCCACACGCCAAGCATTGAACCGAAAATCAACGGATCAAATATGACATCATAGACACCTTCATCGCCAACCTTTGGACTCTTAGCCAACTTCGCAATCTCCCCAGCCTTCGCTCCAGCCCTAGCAGGTTCGAAACCCTTCAGCGTTGAGCTGCACTCGACACCGTGCCCTGAAGCCTCCCGCTCTGAAAAAGCCCTAATCGAAAACTCAATAGCTGACCTACTATCAAAGCCCATTGGACCCTCAGAAGACGCCAAGTAAACGTCTTCGAATCTCGTGAGAAGTATACCGCCGCTGTCAACCTTGGACCCAGCTTCCTTCTCAGCAGCACCGATCGCTTCCAGAACAAGCTCGGTCGGACTCTCCAGATCTTCGAGCTTCTTGTCTGGCTTGCTCTTTGCGTATTTGAATTTGCCTTTTGCAAAGCCTCCAAACGTAGGATTCTCCTGAGAAACCTTCGCCAGCCCCATCAAGTTCTTAATGCTAGCGTCAACATCGGTGAAATCGTGTATCTGCGTTGCAACCACACGCTTCTTCCAAGCCAAAGCCACATCAGTAACATAATCATTCCAAGCAACCGTAATGTCAACTTGGTTGTTGCTGAAACGCACCTGCCTATACTTGCCAAAGGTAGTTTTAGCAATGACTTCATCTGCGCCTAAACCTTTCGCTTTCTTAACTATCTCTTCTGTCTTGTCTAGTATGTCGCTCATTTCACGTACACCTTCCCTAGCCTAAGGCATGGACCACCAGTATACACTGGAATCCCCTGACTAGGATCACCCTTCCCGCAGGTGGCCGCATCAAACTCAATCTCCTTCGAAACAGCGTCAACAGCCGTCCAGAACTTCAGCGTAGTTGTCTCAATCACCGGCCTAGCAACAGGACCATTCAGTTCACCATTCTCTATCAAATATGCCTCCTTCCCTACGTATCGCTGGTTAAACCGCTTATCGTCAATGTTCCACTCGGTAAAAGACTTCATGTATATGCCGTGCTTAACATCTTCAATCAGCTCTTCCTCAGCGAAGTCGCCAGGAAGAACAAACGTATTTGCCATTCGAACTATCGCCTCCCGGTCATAGTTGACAGATCGTGATGAGCCGTTGCTTCTGGTCCCAAGTTTTGCGGCCGATTCTCTGTTGTGTAGGAATTCGTTGATGATACCGTTTTTGTACAGAAATCGGCGTCTTGCCTTTACCCCTTCGTCATCATACGGGTAATAGCCATAGCTATGCTCTACTGTGGGATCATCTACAACTGTGATGGCGTCGCTGCCGATTCTCGTGCCCAGCCAATACTGACTACCCTTATATATGAAAGACCTTCCTGCTTGACTCATCTCTCGCCCCAGGATTCTGTCTGCCTCCATTGGGTGACCACAGGATTCATGTGCAGCGATTCCAGTAACCTCAGAACCGCAGATCAGGTCCATGTCTCCGGGCTTTACTGCCTTTGCTTTTGTTATGACATCCTTGAGGACTTTCGCGCTATGAATCATTCTCTCAGGAATGTTCCAATCGCGAAAAGCTTCCCACCCACCGCTGTAGCCGAACTGCTCGTATGCTTGTTCAGTTTTCCCCTGTTCCGTGACCGTGATGAAAATAAAGGCTCCTATTTTTGGCACGAACGAGGATATTCGTGAACCTTCTGAGTTGACGAAGTATTCCGTTGTCAAGTCTATCGAACATTGTGACATCGTTGCGGCAATCTTCACTCCACAAGACGCCAAAGCCTTATCAACATCAGCGAAAGTCGAAATTCGATCTTCAGGTGAAATATTCTCTATCTTTTTCTTCTGGTCAACCGTCCACTTTGTTTTGACCCCTTTTTCCTCAGCAAAAACCAGCTTTTCTTTCCGATTCGCAGCCTTAGCATATTTGAAGGCCAAATCCACGATCTCCTTTGCTTCTTCCTTTGACCACTTGTTCGTTGATGCGAACCCAATTCCGCCGTCCGCGATTATTCGCACGCAAAAACCACTGTCGACTGACGAAACATATGCTTCCAGAATGCCGTTTCTTAGCGTAAGTCTATCTTGTACTTGGCTTTGCGCTCTGACCTCAGCATATTCAATTTTCTTGCTCTGCGCGTATTCCAATGCATAGTCTACAATTTCCTCTTCCATTTTTACTCAACCTTTTAGAGCACTATTTGCCCGAGAAAAGGATAAAACCTTTTGCCTTTACGCTCTTCCTAGACTAGAAAAGAAAAGAGCAACAAGCCCGCTACTATGTAAGAGGGAACTAGCGGAGTAAGTTAGTTATCTTATGCGATGAAGATCCTGTACCTCGATCAGCTGCAAGAGCCTGCAACCTTTCTCTGTTATGACGTAGGTTTCTCTCTGCGTGACCGCGATGTAGCCGTAGTTCGTCATAAAGTGAAGATATTTCTTCGTTTGTGAGTAGTTCAGGTTGGCGCTTTGCATTATCTGGGTTTTCTTCCGGCCATCCCTCGAGGCGATGACGGTCGAGAGTATGTCGCGCATTATTCCCGATCGATCCCTATACTTGAAAGCGTAGACGATATGATGTAATGGGAATAAACTCAAATGTAGCACGCCCTCTGCCTCCTCACAAGTACTATACACTTTGGCACATATTTGTTTTTCCGTTCACCCATTGAAGACATCCAAAGCTTCTGCACAAGCACCATACTAACCAAGCCCAAAAAGGTGTTCTCAGCTATTCTTGACGACAAAAAAACAAAACTGTTATCTCTATGCAGAAAGGAACAAATTCACTATACCCAATCCAGAGGAATCCCGTTGCCCAAGAAGTTTACATATGCTAAGGCTGGCGTCGACCGAAAGATAAGGACTGAATCCAAAAAAGCGTTGCAGCTCTTGAAGGAGACCCACAGATTTAGCCACCACGGCAAGGTTGTTCAACTCCCCTATGGGAACATTTTCCCCCTCGGAGAAAAACGCTACCTGGATTTGGCTATTGAAGGTGTAGGCACGAAAGTGCTTGTCGCTCAGTTGGCAGAAAGATACGACACTATCGGAATTGACGGCATAGCCATGGCGGTCAACGACGTGATACGCTCCGGAGCAAGGCCACTTGCAGTCGTAGACAACATTCATGCACAAGTTTCAAACCCTAAGCTAGTTGAAGAATGGATAAAGGGAATAGCAAAAGGAGCTACCCAAGCTGAATGCGCCGTGCCAGGCGGAGAGATAGGAGACGTTTCTGAAATCATAAAAGGCTTAACAGAAGGCAAAGGCTTCGACATGGTCGTAGCGTCAATAGGCGAAGTTGCCCATGAAAAAGTGATCACGGGAAGAAACATAAAACCCGGCGACGTTATCATAGGTTTACGGAGTTCTGGCATTCACAGCAACGGCATATCGCTCGCAAGAAAAATTCTGTTCAAACAATGGGGTGGAAAATACGAGCCAAACGATATTCCAGATGGGTTGGATAGAGAGATAGTCCATGAAGTTTTGGAACCGACCAGGATATACGTTAAGCCACTGCTCAAAGTTGCTGAAGAGGTCAAGGTGAAAGCTGCAGTGCACATAACAGGGGAAGGATACGCGAAGTTCGATCGCCTAACAAAGTTTTCAGAAGGCATAGGCTTCGAGTTCAACAATTTCAAACCCCAATCAATCTTCAAGCTGATCCAGGAAACTGCTTCACAACTCAATAGTAAGATAACCGACGAAGAGATGTTTAGGACATTCAACATGGGATGGGGATTCGCAGTAATAGTAGGCAAGGCGGAGAAGGACAAGACTATAGCCGTTTTAGAAAAGACTGGTGTTCAAGCTGAACAAATAGGCCATGTGGCAAGTTCGGCGGGGATCAGGATTCTTCACGGAAACAAGAGAATTTTTCTACGATAGTTGTTTGCTTCGTTAATGATGAAAGTCTTTAAATCCCCTAGAAATTTAAACCCACTATATGAGATATCGGTTAAAAGTTGAAGTAAGCCTTAAGCCTGGGCACAGTGACCCAGAAGGCGAAACTACAGCAAGATTGCTGAGAGAGCTTGGCTACAAGGTTGAAGCCGTAAGCGTGGGCAAGATTTACCGGATCGCTCTTGAAACTACTTCGCGAAAAGACGCTGAGGTCAAGGCTGATGAGATGTGTAAGCGACTTCTAGCAAACCCAACCAAAGACAACTACGTGATAGCCATTGAGGAAGAGAAATGACCACGTGCCTCTACATCCGCAGGAAAACCCCATTTCCGCTGTTCGAAATAAACCTGCTAGACGCTTCTGACGAGCAGCTTGAGGAGACAAGCCGAGAGTTAGGCATAGGCTTGAACCTGCAAGAAATGAAGATGGCCAAATCCTTCTTCAAAGCAAAGGGACGAAATCCCACGGATGTGGAACTGCAAACAATAGGGCAAACATGGTCGGAACACTGCTTCCACAAAACCTTCAAGGGAAAGATCAAATTCAACGGAAAGGAAATTGACAGCCTCTTCAAAACGTACATTGCAAGAGCTACGGACGAAATCAACCCGCCATGGTGCTTCTCTGTCTTCGAAGACAACGCAGGCATAGTTGAGTTTGACAAAGGCTATGGAATAGCCATCAAAGTCGAAACACATAATCATCCATCAGCGGTAGAACCTTTTGGAGGCGCAGCCACGGGTGTAGGAGGGGTAATCCGCGACGTTCTAGGCGTCTGGGCGGACCCGATTGCATGCACTGACGTTCTGGGTTTTGGACCAATGGATTTTGACTGCAAAAAGCTTCCACCCGGAGCAAAGCATCCTAAATACGTGTACATGGGCGTAGTCGCTGGCATTGGGAGTTATGGAAACAACATGGGGATTCCGACGGTAAATGGAGCCATATATTTTGATGAAAGCTATGTCGGGAATGTGGTTGTCTACTGCGGATGCATAGGACTGCTCCCATTGAGAAAGTTTAGGAAGACCGCCAAACCCAACGACGTAGTCGTTCTGGCTGGAGAAAAAACAGGCCGCGATGGGATCCACGGTGTGACCTTTGCATCGGCTGAGCTGACGGAGAAATCTGAAGAAGTCTCTCGCCCAGCTGTCCAGATAGCAAACCCAATTGAAGAAGAGAAACTAAAAAGAGCCATTATCGAGATCCGAAACCTCGAATTCGCATCATCGATAACAGATTTGGGCGGAGGAGGCTTATCGTCCGCTCTTGGTGAGACTGCAAAGAAGTTTGGTTGTGGCGCTTTTCTGGAGCTTGACAAGATCCCGTTGAAGCATGCAGGCTTGGCTCCGTGGGAGATCTACGTTTCCGAGTCGCAAGAAAGAATGCTCCTAACGGTACCTGCTGAGAATCTAGAGCGTGTTTTGGAGATTTTCGAGAAGGAAGATGTAGAAGCCACAGCTATCGGCAAGTTGACAGCCGACGAGGTTTTGCGGATCCATTATCAACGCGAAAAAGTCGCAGAGATGGAAATTCCATTTCTTTTCGAACCACCAAAGACCAACAAAATCGCAAAATACAAACCAATACGGCTGAACGAACCATCATTTCCAGAACCGAAAGACCTATCAGAAACGCTTATGGAGCTTTTGTCTTCGCCTAACATCGCAAGCAAAGAGAGCGTAGTACGCACATATGATCATGAAGTGAAGGGCAACACCGTTCTTAAGCCCTTGCAGGGCGAGTATGCTGGCCCAAATGATGCGTCTGTGCTCAAGCCTTTAGAGGACTCTTGGAAGGGTATAGCAGTCTCGTGTGGAATGAATCCGAGCTATGGAAAAATCGACACTTATTGGATGGCTGCCTCAGCAATAGATGAAGCAATAAGAAACAACATCGCAGTGGGCGGCCGAAGAATAGCGTTGCTTGACAACTTTACCTGGGGCAACCCAGAAAAACCAGAAAGACTTGGCAGTCTGGTCCGAGCCTGCAAAGCTTGTTACGACTTCGCAAAGGCCTTTGAGACACCATTCATTTCTGGCAAGGACAGCCTATACAACGAGTCACCGCTTGGGCCTGTAACCCCGACACTTCTGATTACCGCTTTAGGCATTATTCCAGATATTCGTTCAACGGTTTCTCTAGATGTCAAGGCCGCAAATGATTCAATCTATATTATCGGACAAACCTTTGCCGAGCTAGGAGGATCAGAATACTATCGACTTAGCGGATTTCTTGGAAAAACCGTGCCAAAAGTGAGACCTAGTCAAGCCAAGATAACGTTCAATGCTGTCACTAAGGCGATTGATCTGGGCTTAATCAAGGCTTGCCACGATCTGTCTGAAGGCGGCTTGGCGGTGGCTACGGCAGAAATGGCTTTTTCTGGCGGCTATGGGATGGAGTTGGATCTGCGGAAGGTTCCAATGGAGGCAATCAATCGCGACGATCTCGTGCTATTCTCAGAGTCAAACAGCCGTTTTCTAGTAGAAGTCCCAGAAAAAGCCAAAAACGATTTTGAAGCCTTAATGAGAGGAGTAATTCGCGCAGAGATCGGCGAAGTTACCAAGACTCGCCGCCTATGCATCAAAGGACTAGACGGTGAGCTTGTTGTTGACGCTCAGCTCAGGGATTTGCTGGCAAGTTGGAAGAAAATGTTGAGCAGTGAGGCTTGAGCCATGAAACGAGAAGAGATCAAGATCTGCGTCTTGCGTGTCGGCGGAACGAATTGCGATGCAGAAACGAGACGCGCTTTTGAGGAGCTTGGTGTTAAAGCTGGAATTGTGCACGTGAACGATTTGGTCAAGCGACGAGATCTTCTGACATACGATGCTCTGGTGTTTCCAGGCGGCTTCTCCTACGGAGATTATGTACGCGCTGGGGCAATTTGGGCAAGATGGCTCCTGACGAAGCTCGGCAAAGAGTTGAAAACTTTTGTTGAGGGAGAACGCCCAATTCTGGGCATTTGTAATGGTTTCCAAGTGCTCGTTGAGGCTGGACTACTTCCAGGCTTCAAGGGCATGAGCCCGTACCCTGAGGCTGCTTTAGCGACTAATGTTCCTCCTGGATACAATTGTCGATGGATTTCGCTTAAGCATGAAAACAAGAGAAAATGCATATTCACGCAGAAGATTCCAGAAGGGAAAGTCCTGCACATGCCTGTGGCACATTCAGAAGGCAGATTTCTGCTCGCAAAAGAGAAAGAGAAACAGCTACTACAACAGCTTCACGAGAAGGACCAAATAGTCTTCCGCTATTGCAGCAAAGACGGCGACTGTGCAGAAGGAGAATTCCCAACGAATCCAAACGGTTCTTTCCATGACATTGCTGGCATATGCAATCCTGAAGGAACCATTTTCGGACTGATGCCGCACCCTGAAAGAGCGTTTCACTGGTGGCAACAGCCAGACTGGACAAGACAAGAACGTATGCCAGAATATGGTGATGGAAAACTAATATTCGAAAGCCTAGTCGAACACTTAACCAAGAAGCTTTAGGTCTTCAGCACGCGGAAGTCCAGTCCTCGCTCCCATTTCCATTATGCATCTTGAAGCCAAAAAATTGCCTGCTTTACCGCACCAGGAAAGGTCTTTACCTTTGATCAAACCGTATAGAAAACCTGCACAAAAAGCGTCTCCAGCCCCGGTTGTATCGACAACCCTGACTTTGAAAGGCTTCACCACATGGCTTTCTTTACCGTCGGTTACATAGCAGCCCTTAGCACCAAGCTTGACAGCCACGATCTTGACACCTTTTTCAAGCAAGAACTTGGCACCTCTGCAATAGTCACTTTCACCCGTCAAAAGTTCAAGCTCGCCCGAATTCGGCATCATGGCAAAAGTCTTTTTCACAATTGGCTCCAGCTTATCCATTCCCAGTCTTGCATAGACGGAGCCTGGATCGAAACTTACCTTGACTTTCTCAGGGAGCGCTTCCAAGAGTTTTTTCTGGGCTTGAAAAGATTTCTGTCCGACAAAGGAGGACAAGTGTAGAAACTCTGTGTTATAGGCGTATCGCGTGTCTATTTCTTTAAACCCGATTGTGTCGTTTACTCCTGAGTCTATGTATAATGCTCGTTCACCTTTTTGGTCCACAAATCCTAGGACAGTACCGCTTCTTCCTTGTTTTGCGTGGATTATGCCTTTAGTGTTGACGTTTTCTTTGTGGAAATCCTCAACCAACATTTTGCCCCCGTCGTCGGAAGCGACTTTTCCAACAAACCCGCATTTGCAGTCAAGTCTCGCCAAGCCTACGATTGTGTTTGCTGCTGAGCCTCCGCACGCTTCCGTATAGTCTGTTGCAAAGCTTTCTTCTTCCGCCACAGCTATTCTGTTCACTTTGAAAAGCTTGTCCACATTCAGAGCACCGAAGCCAACAACATCAAAGAGCGTCATGACAACAACTCACGCAGACATATCTTGTACTCACCCAATTTTCCACCGTAGTTGCCTGCCGAAATCCTTGCCACACCTTCAACGTTTCGGGATGCTTCTATGCCAGTTTTCATAGCTTCCTTCACGGCTTGCAGTGAAACGCCATTGATTACAATCTCTGGAATATACCTGATGTTGTCCGATACTTTTGATTCTTTGCCGAGCTTCTCTTTCAGCGAGGGACAGTAGGGATGATTTGTCGTAGGTCCTACTAGTGGGAAACGAGTTTCAGTTTTTGAGCCAGCTGAACAAATATCAAAAGGCGTTATTACGCCTTCCACTTCATGTATCGCCTCCAAAGCTTCTTTCCCAACCTCCTTCACTGCCTCTTTCGTCTCGCACATAATCCAGAAATTGCCCCCAGCTATACCTCGTGCATAGCCGACGCGTCGTTCTATCAGGAAGTCAGGAACCATTATCGGAACGACAATCATGCTGCGATCATAACGCCGTTCTTCCCACTCATAGCCGTCTCCGCAGTGTCCAACCCGTTCCATCATATCGAACTTGCCTTCAGGCTTTGCCGACAACGCGTCAAAGATCGCGGTGAAGGGCTTGACAAGTATGTCTTGGCGAATCCGATAGGAAAGCTCCTTTTCGAAACGTTTAATCACGTCCTCCATAGGCTTTCCTCTGTCAATCCCCTTCCAGAACTGCAGAATGGCCCCCTTTCGTTTGTCAGGTGTTTCTTTCTTACTAAGATATCTTTCAATGCCGTTGTCCAATCGGCCTATGACGCCAGAAGGAGTTGCAGTCGCATCTTCAGCCGCCCTTCGCAACGTTTCCTCATCATCTGCGGTAACAATGAGTCTGCAGTAGAAACCGTCAAAAGCTTCCGCGTAAGTGTCCTCGATTTCGACTTTTCTCACCATTCATCCTAGTCTCCCAATTGCTTCTCCTCTGACCTTCTTTCTAAAATCATTGCTCTCCTTGGCTAAAGTTTGCATGTTTTCGCTCGTCACTATTTTAACTTTGGGCAACTCTCGAGGATAAACCTTGAAAAGCTGGTTAAGCAATGACTGGTCTATCTGGCTTTCTTTCAACGTTTCGCGATTCCAGTTCTTGACTAGTCTCAGAGTCTGTTGTTTTCCAAACCTGCAGAAAGCATCAGCGACTACGGCTGTTGTTAGGCTGGTTTCGGATAGAATGGCGATTTCAGCATTTTCTATGGCGTATGGATTACCATTAAAGGATACGGCTAAACCGTCATTTTCCTTCACTAGTCTAAGGGCTTTTTCGTCGGTTATGCTATCACCCACGTACATGACACCTGTTACCGTCACTCCTAGCCTTTTCGTTACGTCGCTTATGGCTTCAGCCTTTTCCTTGCCGCCCACAGGATTAACTTCAGAGAACATTCGTCTGCAAACAGAAGAGGATATCTCCTTCCAAAAGATCTCGTCAAGTCGTCGAACTACTCTTTGGTCATCGTCTGAAAGGTCATTGAGAGAATTCGCTCCATAAGGAATCTCGATAATAGGCATTCGTGCAATTTCTCTTGCAATCTGCTTTAATGCTTGCACCTCTTGCTTTGTCATGCCGTACTCGTCAATGTTGACCTTCGTGCAGTAGGTATTTTCGTAGGGAAAGTCAAGGGCTTGACAAAGCGCCCTTATGTAATGCTCATAGCTAGTACTGACGATAAAGACAGGAGCAACACTTTTCACGTATTTCAGCGAGACTTTCGCATTTGAGATCAGAAGAAGATGCTCACGTGAAAAACCTCGCATTTTCTCGTCCGTGACTCCATACGCCTTTAGAAATGGCAATACAAGCTTCAGCGTGTCGCCTGCCCTGTAACCAGCTTTTTTCACGACATCTGCAAGCACGTCATCATATCTGCTTATCACAGTGAACAGCTTGCCACCGTCTGGAACGAAATGAGAAGTCAGCTCGAAAGCATTGTCATTTTTTGAAATCGGTCCTTCACAGTCGGATATGAAGACTCTTGTCATGCAGCTTCACGTCTCAGCGCTGCCATGTGCCTTCTGCTCTTTTCAACATGCTTATCGGAAGCTATGTCGGTCCTACTCCAAAGCCCGCCACCCTTGATGGCCTCTATTCCTTCAAGAGAAATCCGTCTAGCTTCTTCAATGTCTTCGGCTATGCCTACTGCGCACGCGGCTCGGGACTTCAAAGCATAGGTTTTGCGTTGACGCAATTCCATAGATGCCGGATATACACGGAGTCTATCACCATACTTCTTATTCAGCTCGTAGGCTCTGGCTAAGTTGACTGGCTTGCCAATCTCATCCTTGTTTACAAGGTTTGGAAATGCATCGGCAAACCCACCATAGTTTGGCGGCACCTTGTAAGTCACGACAGTCGCCACTTTTTCCACATCAACACGTGTCAAACTGCCTTCCAGTATCTTGAAGCAAACGTCAGCGAAGTCATCTTTCAGGATGGGGATTATGTTTATTATTTCCGGGTCTCCAGGTCGGCTGTTGTTCTCAAGAATCTTCAACTCTTTGCCCGTATGCATGAAAGCCACGTACAAAGGGATGCCTCTCAAACCGACGTTGTCTTTTTCCTTCCACTTGTTGAAGATCTTGCCAACAATCTCCATTTCTTTAGCTCTATCGTCGCTTGATAGAAAGGGCAATACGTCGCTTACACTTTTGTAGGAACCCATTCCACCAGTATTCGGTCCCTTGTCATCATCGAAGGCCCGCTTATAGTCTCTCGTATCAGGTAACGAGACAAGGTGTCTCCCGTCAGACAAAGCCTGAAAACTTGACTCTTCGCCCTCGACTTTCTCTTCTATGATGACTGAACCGAACCGAAAGTTTGAAAGGAAATGCTCAAACAGCTGCTCGCGACTTGTGAAGTGGTCGCCCCACACGCCCACGCCTTTTCCAGCAGCAGGCCTGTCAGGTTTGACCACTGCCCTGTCTTGAAGGTCGTCAAGCCAACCGTAAACAGCCTTCTTGACTTGCCCAGTGCTCTCATAGTCCTTTGGGTTGAAGATCCTGAAGCGGGGGTTTACTTCCGGCACTATTCCTTGAAATAATAGTCTCTGCTGGACCTTGCTTTCCTCTATGGCATATTCCTTGGTCGGGCAGATCATAGGTATGCCCGTTCGCTTCTCCACAAGATTGCGTACGCCTTCAATTATGGGTTTTTCAGGACCAACGATGCCGAAATCAATCCTGTCCTTGTTTGCCTCTGCAAATCGGCAGATTGCCTCAATGTTAAGGTCCGGAATCACAACATGCTTGACCGCGTTTTTCACGTTAAAAGGGTTTAGCTGTTTGTCAGCGACGAAGATATCAACTTCATATTCTCCGCTTCTCAAGAAAGCGTCTATCATGGCTACTTCTCTTGAGCCGTATGAAACTACTAGTATGCCTATTTTCTCCATGATTGACCCGTCAGACTCTATCAGGAGTTGGAAAGCCTAATTTGCTTTGTCACTATGATGTCTTCATTGCTTCTTCTATTTCGTATATTCTGCCTGTTTCTTGGTAGCCTTCAAGGAACTTCTTCTTCATAATATCGGCTATCTTCTGAGCCATCGGCGTAGGGTACTCGCCTGTTATGCATGCCGTGCAAAGCTGTTCACGTGCGAAGCCAGTTGCCTCTACTAAGCCTTCTATTGACTGATAGCATACTGCGTTGGCGCCTATGATCTTTGCTATTTCGTCAGGATTGTGATTTGAGCCTATGAGTTGACCGTATGTTGCCATGTCTATGCCATAGAGGCATGGACCGACTATGCGGGGAAACGTGACAAACATGTATACCTTCTTGGCTCCCATCCTGTGAAGTTTTTCTATCGTGATTCTGGTGGTCTCTCCTCTGACTATGCTGTCTTCGGTGACTATTACTCGCTTTCCTTTGATCTTTGGTCCTAAAATGTTGATTTTTCTATCGATGGTTGACTGCCGCTCCTTATTGAGCAGGATGAAGGCTCTTTCAGTAACATATCGATGCCTTCGCGACGCTCTTTCCCATCTTATTCCAGACTGCTCATGGACTCCCATGGCAGAGTCGTCGCCTGTTTCAGGCACGGAGAGAATTATGTCTGCGTTCTTAGCAATGTCAGGGTTTTCTTTGACAAGGTTTCTGCCAAACTCCTCCCGAATCTCATAAACGTACTTATCGTCAAATCGTGAGTCAGGCCTAGCAAAATAGGCAAACTCGAAAGAGCAAAAGGCCTTTCTCTCGCCTTCTACGAGTTTTTGTCTAAGAAAGCCGCTTCGTGAGACCTTCACAAACTCGCCGGGCTCCAGTTCGAAATCCCTTTCAAAACCGTTTATGTCTAGACTCACGGTTTCTGATGAGAAAGCGTAGGTAAAGCCATCTCTGCTGTGCCCTGCGCATAGAGGCCTTATCCCATGGGGGTCCTTGAACGCGAAGAAATCGCCATCTTGTGTTACACAAGTTACAGAGAAGGCTCCGTCAATTTCTTGCATGCACGCTTTTACAGCTGATGTTAGCCCTTTGCCTTTCAGAAGCTCAATCATGAGCTTATGGCAGACCAGTTCAGCGTCGCACTCGTAGGAAAAGTCTGAAAACTTGGTCTTTATTTCTCTAGCAAGCTGGAACGTGTTGACAACATTACCGTTGAAGGAAATGGCTAGTTTCAGCCCATTTCGTGAAGCAGTTATAGGTTGCGTGCCCTTCAGCAACGATTTTTCGTCAGTCTTTCCAGAAGTTGTGTATCTGACGTTTCCAATGCCCACGTTTCCAGGAAGCCGCCCAAACCATTCTTGGATGGCGCTTGACTTGATCTTCGGCACGAGGTCGAGGCTACGGTGAACGTGAAACTTCCTGTCACAGTACGTGAGGAAGCCGTGTGACTGATGGCCCCTATGATTTTGAGCTCTTAGCCCCCAGTATATGAAGGGGAATATGGGCTGATTTTCATAATTTATTGCAGCGAAGACACCGCAGCCCGTTTTGGCTTCCCCCAGGTATGGTCGCCAAATAAGAATAGGGATGTTTATCAGCTTTTAGTACATTTTTAGCTAAAAAAGAATGTTAGAATTCAAAGAATCGAAACTGTATCAACCAGCAGCTGTTTATTGTACTGTGCTTGAAGTTATCGCTAATTCCGCGCCTGAAACTACGTGAATCCACCAGTTGAGCGCGATAAAAGAATCGTTGTAGTAGACTATAAGCCTAGCAACTGAGTCTATGGGTGCTTCTGCAGGAACCGATCCGTTCCAAGACAAGGTCTTTGTCTTTCCAGATTTGAGAGCCAGACTCTGCAACGCTCCGCTCCAAACCCATTTTTCACCCTCAAAAGCTACGTTAACAAACCAAGAACCTTCGGTTGTCCCAGTATTCTTGAAAGCAACCTCAACATAGAAAGCTTGACTAGGCATCTTATCAACAACGCTACTGCAAGCAGGCAAACAAGCAGACAACGGGTCACCCAAACCCTCCTTCGGAAAACCAGCCATAACAATCAACACGGCTACAGCAAACCACAACACAGCAAGCTTTATCCGCAACTTTTCTCCTTCCCCTGGATAATAAAAGAGTGCTTCGCTTTATCCGTTCTGTAGAATACTTCTATAACAGAAGAATAGAAAACTACTAGGTTCCCTCCAAAAACGCTTTCGCCAGTCAAATGTTGGTTCAAGGTATATATAAGGGGGGTAGGGGGCCTACAGAACGTATATCTGTTCCATTTCTGTCAAGCGAATAGCGAATAATGAAGCCTCAACCTATCGTCTTCAGCAAGTCGGAGCGTGTTATTATTCCGACAATCTCCTTGCCTCTGGCCACTAGCAAGCCTGGATGCGTCTCCAACAAGGGACGAATCGCGTCTATGCTTGTTTCTTCCTGAATTGTCGGCAAAGGCCTATCCATGACATTCTTGGCTCTTTCTTCGGCTAGATTTGACCGCAGATTTCTGATTATCGTCTCTTCGGTTATGGTTCCGACAACTCTGTTTCTGTCCATCACGGGCATTTGGGAAATAGCGTGGCGCATCATGACGTCGCTTGTTTTCAATATACTATCATTTGGCTTTGCAGAGAGAACTCCCTTGGTCATTATGGCCTTGCACCTCTTCTGTTTCCCCGCGGTCAAAACCTGCAGAACCTTGTTCACCGTTGAAAGCCGCGGGTCAACCTTCCCCCGCTCGATCTTCGCTATATGCGCCTGCGAAACCCCAGCAAGCTCCGCCAGTTTTTTCTGGGTCAATCCTGCCTCTGTTCTTAGTCTCTTGATCAGACCACCAGTGATTGCCAAAAATAACCCCCAGTTATTTATCCTTATAAGTTAATACAGTAAGATATATATCTGTTCCTGCGCATACAGCATAAACTTCACAAAAAGGAAGACTAAGACCATGCGAAACATAATCGTAGAAGACTTGAAACAGACGCCACTTGAAAAGCAGCGCCTAGAAATAGTTGAAAGAAAAGGCCTCGGGCATCCAGATTACATCTGTGATGCGGTAATGAATCAAGTTTCCATAGGCCTAAGCAAAGAGTACATGAAAAGAGCAGGCTCAATATTGCACCACAATGTTGACAAGTCCTTGCTTGTAGCAGGCGAAACGGAAGTAGCTTTCGGCGGAGGCAGAGTCAAACAGCCCATGCTCTTCGTGTTTGGCGACAGAGCAACATCACAATTCAACGGCGAAAAAATAGACGTTGATGCGATAGCCATCAATGTTGCCAAGAACTGGTTCAAGAAGAATATGCGTTTCATCGATCCAGCTGAGCACGTGAAGTATCAGAGCGAGCTAAAACCTGGCTCAGCAGGACTCACAGACATCTTCAAACGGAAAGGACACGTGCTAGGTGCGAATGACACGTCAGCCGCGGTCGGCTACGCACCCATCACCAGAACAGAGAAAATAGTCTTGCAGACTGAACAATTCCTAAACTCCAAGCAGTTCAAGCAACGCTTTCCCGAATCCGGCGAAGACATTAAAGTCATGGGCTTCAGGAACAACAATGACCTACATCTAACAGTTGCGATGGCTTTCGTCGACCGCTTCATAAACAACGAAGAGGACTATTTCGAAAAGAAAGCAAAAATTCTCGAGGAAATCCACAAGTTTGCCGCAGTCAACACGGATTTCGAGAGTGTGGATGTGCAACTAAACGCTTTAGACGTTCCCAAAAGAGGCTTAGGAGGATTGTACCTGACAGTCTTGGGTACAAGTGCAGACAGCGGTGACTCAGGACAAGTAGGCAGGGGAGACCGCGTCAACGGATTAATATCACTAAATAGGCCCTTTTGCTCCGAGGCTGCGGCGGGCAAAAACCCAGTGAGTCATGTTGGCAAGATCTACAACTTCCTGACATTCAAATTGGCTCAATCCATCTACGAGAAGGTGCCAGACCTGGAGGAAGTTTACATTTGGCTACTGAGCAAGATTGGAAGCCCAATCGATCATCCTGCAGTTGCAGCGGCTCAAGTTGTGATGAAGGGCGACAATCACATAAGCAAGGTTAAGCGCGACATAAATGATCTGCTCGACTATGAACTTGAGAACATAGAGAAATTCTGTATGGAGCTGGCTGAAGGGAAAATCTCACCCATCTAGATCACTGATCGGATGTTCTATGCTTTGAATTAAATACCGCCTTCTATTGCCTTATTCTTGTTTGAGGTGCAACAGTGCAAACCAGTTCAGTCAAAACCCTAGCAATTGCCGTCAGCATATTCTTCATAACCAGCAACCTCTCAGGAAGCTTCCTCCCAATCTACTTCAGAGAGTTAGGCCTAAACATCACGCAAATAACCGAGATGCTGCTTTTCACATTCATAGTCATAGGTTTGTTACCGCTGATTCTGTTGAAATGGGTCAAAAACTTCGAGAGGATATTCAGTTTTGGAATCTTCTTCACCATGCTGTTTTTCATTGTCTTGATGCGCTTCAAAGACCCAATCATCTTAGGACTAGCCTACGGGTTGAGTATAGCTACCTTCTGGCCCAGCTTCAACCTTCTCCAATTCAGGCTAGGAGAATCAAAGGTGCGCGCCAGAACTGTAAGTCTCTTCTCTTCAATAATTCCCTCGCTCGCAAGCATTATTGGACCAGCAGCAGGCGGCTTCATCATTGAAAACTCTAACTTTACGACACTGTTTGCGGTCGCGGTCATCTTATACTTGGTAGCCTTCATTTTATCCATACAAATAAAATTCAAGCCTGAGACTCGGCGATTCTCAATCCCAAAAAACAGGTTGTTCGTCATTTTTTTCTTAACCTTCATAATTCTAGGCTTCTCTGAGACTTATTGGGTTGCCTACCCCTTCTTTGTCCACAGCATTTCTGGCACATTCTTTAGCATGGGATTGGTTCTAGCCGCAAGCGCTATTTTGATCTCTTGTGTCACCTTCTTGGTCAATTGGCTTTCAGACATCAAAGGAACACGCGTGAGCTTCGCCATAGTGGGCACGATCCTGAACGTTGTGTGGTATTTTGTCATAGGGTATGCATCAACAATGCAGGAAATCGTAGCCTTGTCTTTGCTTTCAGGATTTGCAGGAGCTTTTACCCTCTCATGGTTTGCGTACTATGGCGATTCGTTCGGCAAGGAATACTATGCAAGCATCTTGGTCCTAATGGAAGTTGGACTGATGATTGGCAGAATCATAAACCTCGCGCCAACGTCGATTTTCATATTCGAAGCTAATTACATAGCCTATTTTGCACTTTCCGGGTTAGTTTTGATATGTATGATTCCGTTCTACTTTGCATCTAAAAGGAATAGGTAGGCTATTCTGAACCCAACACTTATCATCTAGTCAAATGTAATCTACCTCAAGTTGGTGCTTACGTGGAAGCTTGGGAAGCTGCAAAAAATGCGTTAGACTGCGTTTTACAAGCCCGAAAAGGTGAGAGCATAGTTATCTTTTGCGATGACGAGAAGACCGACATTGGCAAGGCATTTACAAATGGTGCCTTGAAGCTCGGTCTTCAAACACGACTAACGCCATTTAAAACCAGTCCAAAAGCTTTCCGAAAGGAAATTCCAAAACAAGCTCTAGAGATTCTAAAACAGCCGCCGGACATTTACATTAATCTATTGCGCGGAATCCGTGAAGAGGCACAGTTTCGAATAGAGCTCATCAAACGTGAAACCGAAGAGCATAAAGCACGTTTGGGGCATTGTCCTGGTGCCACATTAGACATGCTCACAGAAGGAGCTTTGACGCTCAAACCCGAGGAACATTGGCAAATGCAAGCCTTTGCGAATACTCTCATCAAGAAGTTAGACAGGGCAGACAGGGTTGAAATCACGAATCCGAGCGACACAAATCTCTCCCTAAGCGCTGAAGGGAGACCTTTCTTCACCGATACCATAGTTGACATGAAAACAATGAAGTGGATGAATCTTCCAACAGGCGAAGTCATCGTGGCGCCAGTGGAAAACTCCCTCGAAGGAGAACTAATCTGCGATATGGCTATAGGCGGAATAGGCCCACTAAATACCCCCGTCAAGTTGACTGTCCGAGAAGGAAAGGTGCATGCCTCGTCATCCAAAGATTCCCAAGTGTTGAAAAGAGTCAGAGACTCGTTAAACACAGATGAAAACTCCAGCACTGTTGGCGAATTTGCTTTTGGAATAAATCCTAAAGCAAGATTCACTCAGGAATTTCTTGAAGCTGAGAAATTGCTTGGCACAATTCACATAGCCTTCGGCAACAACTCTGATTTTCCGTGTGGAAAGAACCCTTCCAAAAATCATCTGGATTTTCTGATATCGAAGCCCACGGTGAAAGCCTCTTTCAAGAACGGCTCAAGCATGACCGTGCTTGCTAACGGTATTTTTCGTGGGCTCTAGTTTTCTTGGTAAAACGCTTAAATGGTTGAAGACCAGACTTCATGAGAGAAAAAGGTGAAGACAATGACTGAGAAGCCTGAAGAAAAACTGCCCATATCCGAATTCTACAAGGTGATCGAGTATGTTACGGTTTTCAAAAGCCAAAAATGGTGGAAAGCAATAGTCATTTTCGAATCACAGGGAAAGAGGACACTCGGGGTTTACCTTTGGGTCAATAGAAATGGTGCGTGGAAAAGAAAGCAGAAGCTTAACATAACGGGTCTAGATGAGTGGAACAAACTCAAGGACTACATAGATCAGCTTATTCCTAAGCTTGTTTCAAAATAGTATTTTTCAGGATTCTTCTGTATTGCCAATTCTTATTCTGAATTAGAATGTTAAATTGAATACTTTTATTAGGTCACAGCAACAACAAAGCAAGCCAAGGGCGAACGCCATGGAAAACTCCCAACAAGAATCACGAGAAGGCGTGCATTCTGAGGAAAACGTTCAACAAGAACAAGAAGCTCCGCCAGAGCTTGAACAAGAGTATCAAGTCATAGAAGGAGCAACAGAGCAGAAAAACCTTAGGCCAAAGTCTAGCGATAACAACGAAGAGAGAAGCGGCTTCACTCACGGTCTTTCTACCGGTCTTGGAATCGGATGCATAGCAACGTTCGTCATAATATGGGTTGCCGTGTTTTTCACTCCTCAGCTGCCTTCAGGAGTCACGTATGAAAGTTTGCTTTCGATATTCATTTATCCACTCGTCTATCTCTTAGCCGTAGGTCTGATTGCCCTAACAGCAGGGATAGTAAGACAATACTTCAGCAGAAGCAAGGTTTAACAGCCGAGGCTTCGAAGCCCTGCCCGATTTTCCACGTCAACAATTTAATAACTGCCAATCCCAGCTACTAATGTGGAAACGCATGCCTTACTTATTCAAAAAAGACCTAGAAGAAATCACAGGTGAAAAGGCACCAGGTCCACTGCCAACGTTCTCCGTCTTCCACGTGCTGCGTGCAATCGAGCTAATAGGGGAGAAACCTGTCGGACGCAACCAGCTTGCTGAGAATCTGAAGATTGGAGAAGGGGCTATACGCACTATAGTGAGTCGGCTCAAAAATGCAAATCTGATAACTACATCAAAAATTGGATGTAAGCTCACTAAAGAAGGCTCGAATCTATTAAAAGAGTATCAATCGACAATCAAAAAAGCCCAACTTGGAAAGAACGAACTCACGAGTGCAGACTACAGTTTTGCCATACTGATCAAAGATCGTGGATACAAGCTCAAGTCTGGAATGGAGCAAAGGGATGCCGCGGTTGTGAGGGGCGCAAAAAGTGCCACGACGATCACGTTCAAGGCAGGACATCTAATAATTCCATCTGTCAGTGAGAACTTGGCTGAGGATTTTCCGACAGCCGCAAAGCAGTTACTGGCGCTTCTGGAACCCAAGGAGAACGACGTGATGGTAATAACGAGCGCAAATACTCTGGAAGAGGCTGAAATGGGCGGGCTGGCTGCTGCATGGACACTTCTCGATGATCGCTAGGACTAAGCCTCACTTTCTTCTAGTACGTGTATTTGTCTCCTTTAGCCAGGAAACGCTCCAACGCTATGTTGAGGTTCGTCATTCCTTGGTTCGTTTTGGCTGATATTGGAAGCAGCAGAAACCTTAAGCCAAGCTTGTGAATTGCATGCATCATGTTTATGCTCAGTAAACGCTTCGTACCTTCAAGCCTTTGCTCAATTGAGTTTGCCAAGAGTTCTTGGTTGGTAGACCAGTCAATAATTCTATTGGCTTCTTTTTTCGGTAGCAGATCACTTTTTGATAGAAGGTGCACTTGTGGTAGCAGAAAACGGTTGTAGACTGCGGCTGAAAGGAAGAGGTTTGAAACGTAGTTGAGGGGATCTGCAGAGAAAACTGAGTCGAACAGGTAGACTATGGCTTTCTGCTCTTTCGTAAGTTCGTTAGCTATGTAGGGTCCGCTTGCCCTGAAGGCAAACAGCTCCATCTGTCCCGACGTGTCAACCAAGATGATGTCGGACTGTAATTCTTCAATTTCTCTGGAGATTTTCTCAATATCATCTGCAATCAGGTCAGCAGCCACAACTAAGGCTCCATTTGGACCCAAACGATACTCTTCCATCAGTTTTTCAATGTCAACGTAGTTGCGCACGTCCACATCCGGCGAGTACGGCAATGTCAGAGCCCCAGGGTCAAGGTTCACTATTGAAACGTCTTGTTTGGCCATTCTCAACCATTCACTGAAGGCTGCTGTAAGCTGCGACTTTCCGGATCCAGCTGTCCCGATCATGAATACTATGAACATTCTTTGGTCATCCTCTTTTGGAATTAAGGAGCTATGTTGAGGTATCAGCCTTCATCCTTAAGTAAAAACCTTTTCTGTTAAGATGGGATTTCGGGTGCTTGCGGTTCAACGTACCCTTGTTGAGTTTGTCTTGATATAAGATACGCGAAGGCCCCAACGAAAACGAGGATCACTGTGATGACGAGAAGCAAAATGAAGAATGTAGATAGACTTGTTATTGTTCGTATTGGGCTTTCTGCCAGCGCATAATCATCATCTCCAGACCAGCTCGCACGGAGGTAGCATATGCCGCCAGCATTGATGTTCCAAGCATAATCGAAATGTCCGTTTGAGTCTGTTTTGACTGTGTCTAGGGCCATCCAAGGTGAATTGTTCGCCTTAAAGTAGATGGTGACGTTTTTGTCTTGCAGATTTGGTGAAAGCTGGCCTGAAAGGGTTATTGTGGTTCCTTGAATGGCATAGGCGGTTGAAGAAGTCAGTATCAATGTGGAAGGTTGTAGTGCTTTGTAGGCTGCTGAAACTTGTCCTGGTGCAGATTGCTCGCAACTTTCTAGAGTTATCACCTGCGCACTAGCATTGGCCAATTCCTCAGGGCATTCTCCAACTCTCCACCCGCCTTGTGCCATTCCTCCAGTGCACTCAGCTACGTAATATTTGACGTTGTTGTTAGTGACGTAGAAGGCTTCGCCTCTCGAATCGCGGGGAACATGGGAAAGGCTGATGCCAATGTTCATGTGTGTTTCAAGTTCATAATACAGAAGCACTACATCAAGCCCATTTGCCTTCATTATTGAGGCAGTAATGTAACAAAAAAGATCACAGTCGCCTTCATTGTCCACAATCGTCTCCACAGGGTATTTTGAAGGCGCAGTCACCTTGTAGGGCATTTGATGGGCAATCATCAAAGCCCCGTTTGCGAAATCTTCATTATCAGCATAGATTTCAAGGAGGCTGCCTGCAATGGGCTTTAAAGCATAAGGCGTGACGAACTTTGCGAAATCGTTTTCTGAGTTTAGCTGATGAGTTTTTCCTTGATAATATTCGTAGAGTGATTGTGGAACCGTGACGTTCAGCTTGTAGTAAGTGGAGCCGTCTGGGTGGTTGAGAAGTTGATAGGAGTTGCTGGTGTTTGATAGGCAGTTCGGAAGCAGATAGAAGAGTGCAAGCAAGACCGTTACTACTGTTAGCGTGTTAGAGAGTTTCTGTCCTAGTCTTCTCATAGAAAATGTTGTTGTCTGCTCGATTAAAGGCTGTTATGAACGGTTAATATGGGTTTGGGGTTCATGTTTTGGGTTGGGTTTGTGTGTGAGACGGTTCTAGGCCCCTCTATTTGGATTCAAATATGCTTTGCTGAGCAAGAACCTTGAGTTTTTGGGGTTTTGATGCTTGCCGTTCCTTCTGGTTCTCTGCTGTATCTAGTAGCTTCCATTATGTATGGCGTCGGAAAAATCCCCGAAAATATGGATTTGAAATCCAGAAAGGAAAAGAAGAAAAAGTAGGATTGCGGGAGACATCTCCACTTGCCCCAGGTTCAAATTCTAGCGACGCACTCGGCACGCAACGCTGATAAAAGCAGGCACGCTACAATAACGTGACTTGAATGGGCCTCCTTACAGTACTAGCTGAGCTGCGAAAGAATCTACTGGAGATCAAGAAACAGCATAAGTTGAAACGTCTAGGACGAGCCTTGAGATTTCTATTAATCGGCTTTCTGATAGGCAGGAATTCGGACAAGACCATTTCGCAACTTACTGCAAAAAACCAGTCAATAATCGTGAGGGTCAGTGAGCATTTTGACGAAATGGAGAACATAGGTCGGCGAATCAAAGAATCCGCCAACCTAGCCAAAATCCTAGCTCACGTTGAATCAGAGTTGAAGCGAGTCGAAGACGGTCTCGCTGACGCAAACCGCTATGTCATCCGGGGAATCGACCTAGAAAAGAAAAGCCACGAAGCATTGATTTGCATCAAGGAAGCAATCATTCAAAAAGTGTCTGAAGTTGGCAAAAGTGTTAAGGAAATAGCCAGTCGCGATACATATCTTACTTACGTTGAGAAAAACAGATGTGTTTCGACAATAAGAGCGATTGAAGAGGACATCAATTACTGTACCCAAAACGAGGTTTTGGAGGATGAATTCGTCCGTGAAGAAAAGAAAAAGCTCACAGAATACCACCGATGTGTCTCGAACTACAACAAAGAGTTTGTTGAGCGACGAAAGAAGGACTACAGCTATCTTTGGTGCAAGGGACTTCTCTCACTGGACGAGGAGCAGCAGACTGCAATAGTGACGGACGACAGATACAACCTAGTAGTTGCGGCTGCAGGCTCGGGCAAGACAGAAGTCCTCATAACAAGAATCGCGTATCTGATAGCAAGAAAGCCTGACGGCATCAAGCCCAAAAGGATATTGGCCATCGCTTATCAGAGGAAGGCGAAAGAGGAAATCGAACAGCGACTAAGTGACCGGTATGGCATAGAAAATGTCAACGTGAAAACCTTCCACAAACTGGGTAAAGACATACTAGAACAAGCTGGCAAGAAACTCAACCGAGCAGACGTATTAGATGACAACAAGAAACACGACTTGATCAGAACTTATTTTGAGAAAAGAATAGCGAATGAACCAGCATTCTACAAGTTATTCATGAAATATGTTAGAACGATACATGACGTGGAGAAAGAGCACAACCTCAGAGACAAGGAAAAGGTTTTGACTTATGCACTTGAACGTAGCTACTTTTCAATAGATGGAACTGAGGTCAATAGTATAGCTGAGAAAGAAATAATGGACTTGCTAATAACACACAAGCTCAACGAAAAACCTATCGCAGTAATGTATGAGCCTGACATGGAAGGTTGCCCCTTTCGACCTGATTTTTATTTGCCTGAATATGACATTTTCATCGAGCATTGGGGCCTAAAAGCAAACGGGAAGGTGCCAGAGCAGTTTAGTCAATCGTCTAATGAATACAAGGAATCCAGGGAATTCAAGAAGAAATGGTTTGCCGAGCATAATAGAACACTTGTCGAGACACACACGTACGAATATGATGAAAGAAACCCTGACGGGTTCATCGCACTGCTGAAGTCACGCCTTGTGCAAGAGCTGCAGGCCAAGAATCACATCAGTCGCAGCATCGAGTTCGTGCCAAAAACCTATTCTGAGGTTGTTGACATTGCCTGGAAGTCTCACAAGACCCCGGTCGATGACATCGTCAACTTCATCACCATAGCCAAGACATATGGGTCAAGCCCTGAGAGCATAGCAAATAGGCTCGCGAACGAAGACTGGACAAGCAAGCAGTTGACTTTCGGGAACCTTGCAGCGGAAGTATATTCATGGTATGAAACGGAATTGCGAAACAGTGGAAGAATAGACTTTGAAGACATGATCAACAAGGCTGTTGAGGAACTCGACCATGACGAATGCCTGTATACCGATGTCTATGACCAGATTCTCATCGACGAATACCAAGACATCAGTTGGCAACGACTTCTTCTGGTAAGAAAACTGCTCGAACGGAATCCTGCCTGCAAGTTGTTCTGCGTTGGTGACGATTGGCAAAGCGTGATGGGGTTTGCAGGCTCAGACCTCAACTACTTCGTGAAATTCGAAGACTACTTCGAATACCCTGCGGTAACGGAAATTCGCACTAACTACCGTAGTGTCAAATCAATTGTGGACGCAGGGGCAGACTTGATAAAGAACAACGGGCGTTGTCAAAGACAAAAAACTGCCTTGTCAAGTCGGAACGAGATTAGGCCGATCATAGTTTTTAGGTCACCTCACAAAAAAGAATATGAGAAAAACTACTACCGGCAGACTGCAGAAGATTGCCTTGCCCACATCGCTGAGTACAAGGCAAGGGGGTGTGCGCTTGAAGACATACTTATCCTGACAAGATACATGCGCTCACAGGTTGGCGGAGAAACGAGATTTGCGCCTATCGTTCAAGCATTCATAGATAAGGCAAGAAACACTGATCTGGAGATTGCTTGTGACACAACCAAAACACGCAGCAAAATAAGGTTGCTAACAGTTCACAAGTGCAAGGGACTAGAAGCCAAGGTTGTCTTCGTTCTCAACGTCGTCAAGGGCACATACGGTTTTCCATGCGAAATAGAAGACCCATCAATATTTGAACCAGCACGGAATAACTATCCGCAGCAGGACCAAAGAGAAGAGGAACGAAGACTCTTTTACGTCGCAATGACGAGAGCCAAAGAAGACCTCTACATATACACCTGGGAACACGCGAAATCCGAATTCTTAGACGAGATAGAAAAGCACACGACCGAAGTGCGTCTGAGCTATTAGCACGCCCGAACCAGAATCATGAAGATATCTATGTCAAACGGGATTGCGGGAGAAGTCCCGAAAAAATTAGGAAGTTGATATACGTACTGCACGCGCGGGTAGTCGCTTATTTCATCATGCCACGAATCGATCCAACTGAAACGACTCACGCAAACCTAAACACCGTGAATCGGAAATTCAATCCGTAAGAGTACGCTGCAACCGGGCGGAAAACGATGTGCCCGCTATTACCTTGGATGATGGGCTAGAATTTTCCGATGGTAAGAAGGTCTGAAGCCTTCCTCATGATTGTTGTTCTTTTTGTCTATTAGAAGATTCTTTCAGAAACGTTATTTAGTGGTTGAACTTAATATGATTGGGGAGTGGGCATTGTTCAAGAAGGTTATTTCAGGGTTAATGGTCACGATAGTTTTTGTTGGAATGTTAACTTTGGCTTTGAAGATCGCCACAGTTAATGCAAGTGGAACCATGTACATTAGGGCTGACGGCTCAATAGACCCACCAACAGCACCAACACAACCAGACGCAAACGTCAACAGCCTTGGCAGCATTGACTGGTGGCCTATGTTTCACCATGACTTGGGACATACCGGATACTCAACTTCAACAGCTCTGAACACGAACAAGACTACATGGAACTACACAACTGGGAGTAGCGTTTCTTCTTCTCCAGCTGTCGTTGATGGTAGAGTCTACGTGGGATCATGGGATGGCAAGATCTACTGTCTGGATGCTACGAGTGGAACATGTGTTTGGAGCTACACAACAGGCGACAGAGTGGATTCTTCGCCTGCTGTCGTTGATGGCAAGGTCTACGTGGGATCATGGGACGGTAAGGTTTATTGTTTGGATGCACTAACCGGCAATTTCATTTGGAGCTATGCAACAGGTCTATTTGTGGATTCTTCTCCTGCCGTAGTTGATGGCAAAGTTTACGTCGGATCACACGATGAGAAGGTTTATTGTTTGGATGCGTTGACTGGTGATTGCATCTGGAGCTATATGACAGGTCTCGATGTTTTTTCTTCTCCTGCTGTCGTTGACGGAAAAGTCTACGTGGCCTCTGGCGACTACATTATTTACTGTTTGAACGCTTCGACTGGAGCATATATTTGGGGTTACACAACCCTCAGTGTCGTGTCTTCTTCTCCTGCTGTTGTTGACGGCAAAGTCTATGTAGGATCATGGAGTGGCAGAATCTATTGTCTAAATGCTTCAAATGCAGCGTATATTTGGAGCTATACGGCCGGCGGCAGCGTGCAGTCTTCTCCTGCTGTTGTTGATGGTAGAGTCTACGTCGGATCATCTGATCGCAGGGTTTATTGTTTGGATGCGTCAACCGGATCGCACATATGGAACTACACGACAGGTGCCGAAGTGAATTCTTCGCCTGCTGTTGTTGACGGAAAAGTCTGCGTGGGTTCATGGGATGGCAAAATTTACTGTTTGAATGCAACGAACGGAGCATGCGTTTGGAGTTATGCAACTGGCAGCTGGGTGCATTCTTCCCCAGCCGTTGCTGAAGGTCGAGTTTACATAGGATCGGGCGACGGTAAAGTCTATGCTTTTGGATCTGCTGCTCCTCCTCCAACATATGCCCTTACAATCACAGCTACGTTAGGTGGGACAACCTCTCCGGCGGCTGGAACCTACACCTATTCAGCCGGAACAGTCGTCTCAGTCACAGCTACACCAAACACAGGCTACACTTTTGATCGTTGGGAGCTTGACGGCATCAACAACTCAACAAACCCAATAAACGTAACCATTAACGCAGACCACACTTTACACGCAGTCTTTGCTACTACCACTGATTGGTGGACCATGTTTCACCATGATCAAGCGCACACGGGATACTCCACTTCAACAGCGCCAAACACGAACAGCACTATTTGGAGCTATACAACAGGTGGCGCTGTGTTTTCTTCTCCTGCCGTTGCTAATGGTAAAGTCTATTTTGGATCATATGATTATAGGGTGTATTGTTTGGATGCTTTAACTGGATCGCACATTTGGAACTATACAACAGGTGATTTTGTGTTTTCTTCTCCCGCCGTTGCTAATGGTAGAGTTTATGTGGGATCAGATAATGGTAGAATCTATTGCTTGGATGCTTTAACTGGATCGCACATTTGGAACTATACCACAGGCAACGATGTGCTTTCTTCTCCCGCTATTGCTGACGGAAAAGTCTATTTTGGATCATTTGACGGGAATGTTTACTGTTTGAACGCTTCGACTGGAGCATATATCTGGGGCTACACAACGCTGAGTGTCGTGTCTTCTTCTCCTACTGTCGTTGACGGCAGAGTCCATGTAGGATCACATGATGGGAATGTTTACTGTTTGGACGCTTCAACTGGAGCATTTATTTGGAGCTATACAACAGGTGACGCTGTGCAGTCTTCTCCTGCCGTTGCTGACGGTAAAATCTATGTAGGATCATTTGATGACAGGGTGTATTGTTTAGATGCTCTATCTGGAGCGTTCATCTGGAGCTACACGACGGGCTTTGATGTGTTTTCTTCTCCCGCCGTTGCTAATGGTAGAGTTTATGTGGGATCAGATAATGGTAGAATCTATTGCTTGGATGCACTGACTGGCAATCTCATTTGGAGCTACGCAACTAGCTTTTGGGTGTTTTCTTCTCTAGCGGTTGTCGATGGTAAAGTCTACGTAGGGTCAGGAAATGGCAGGGTCTATGCTTTTGGACGTGCACATAACGTGGCCACAACCGATGCGACGCTTTCCAAAACTGCGGTTGGTCAGGGCTATAGTGCTAATGTAAGCGTCACAGTGGCAAACCAAGGCAGCTATCCAGAAACATTCAATGTAACACTTTACGCTTACTCTGGACTAGCTATCAATGAAACTGGTTTAGTTGGTTATTGGAAGTTTGACGAAGGAAGCGGAACAACAGCCTACGACAGCAGCGGAAACAACAACCACGGAACAATCTACGGAGCAACATGGGCAAACGGAAAATATGGAAATGCACTACAGTTTGATGGGATTGATGATTATGTAGAGATTCCTTTCTCATCAAGCTTGACTTTGAAGAACTGGACTCTTATGGCTTTCTGTAAACCGAGGTCTAGCCAAGTATATTGGAGCAGATTGATAAGTGTGGGGGTAATTGAAAACTCTATCAACCTAGGGGTCAACAACTGGTATACTTGGGGACCCTTTGGGGAGTTTCAAGATAGCTTCGATAATAGCCAATTCGTTTTTTCACCAGACCCCTTCCAACCTGAAGAGTGGCAGATGGTAACATTCACGTACGACGGTTCTACTATGGGACTTTACAAAAACGACATGCTCATAGCAACAGCTTCAGTTGCAGCAACTGTAAAAGATTATTCAACGCCTATTCGCATAGGTGCTAGGATGTTGCCGGATGAGTTCTTCAATGGCATTATTGATGAAGTTAAAATCTTTGATAGGGCTTTGTCTGCTGATGAGGTTTGGGCTGAATACACGCGTACAAGAGAACGCTTTGCCATCCAAACACGATCTGTCACTTTGGAAGCTGGCTCTTCTGCAACCGTCACCTTCACTTGGAACACTACTGGCTTTGCTAAGGGCAACTACACCATAAGCGCCTACGCTTCGCCAGTCCAAGGTGAAACAGACACAGAAGACAACTTGCTCACAGATGGATCTGTCAAGATTGGCATCCCAGGCGACATAAACGGAGACACAGTTGTTGATTCAACCGATCTAGGCATACTTGGCAGCGCTTGGGGCTCATTCAGAGGCGATCCAAACTACGTTCCAGAAGCGGACATCAACGATGACGGCGTCATAGACTCAAGTGACTTAGGCATTATGGGTGCTCACTGGGGCGAAACCGAATAACCCACAATCATAAGTCTCCTTGTCTTTTTTCTTGAAAAACTAAAGGAGTAGCCCGTATAGGAGTTCTCTCGAGCCAAAAAACCCCATGAAAACCACCTTCAACCGGCACATAAAAGATGTCTGACACACCTCAAACAAAACAGAACAACCTCACCTCTTCCACCAAGACTGATTGTCCGACAAACATTTTCCCAGCTCAGAGACAAAAGACCAGCATGTCTGAACCATACCAGAGAGGAGTAGAACCTTCTCACACACAAAAAACCATGTTGAAACTATATATAAGGGGGCACAGTCAGCTCAGAGCAAGCCTCAGTTCAGCCAACATCCCGACAAGACCCACATACTAGAGAGGCCTACAACCGTTCCACGCACATGCAATCACCCTGCGCGGTCGGCGAGATTTGAACCCACGCCCTACTTCTTCAATTTCTCCTCTATCTGTTCAACCCTTAAACGCACAGCTTCCCTGACAAACTCGCCTCTAGAAGCGTACCCCAACTCTCTAATCTTCACGATTCCATCTACCTTGTTGAGGAGATCCTCAGGCAACTGAACGGTTTTCCACGTTGCAGAGCGCTTCGCCAAATGTCTCACTTGTGAGTCACTCATGAGATGCAAAAAGACTTAAATCGTTTATGAGATACATATAAGCCACGTATAAGATATGGAACGGGGGTGAACAAGTGAAAACCGTAAAGGTTCTCCCAGCGGCACTCATCATATTTCTGTTCACAGCTTCAGCTTTCGCGGCAGGCACAACCCGAATCACGTTTTCTCATGTTGAAGCAACTTCGTGGGGTGACACCCGGGAAACGGAAGGTTATATTGTTGAATGGAACATGACCACTACTACTACTGTGTCTTTTCCAGTCGATGTTGACGCTTACAACAACGGAACCATAGACCCTTCAAGCACAGACCAGGTTTGCTTCAAACTCTCCACTCCAGAATACGAAGGCACAGTCAACATCACAGTTTCAGGCCACATCAACATAACAACGAAGGGAATAATCCCCATAACTGGATACACAGAGTTTCAGAACACAACTTCAATTCCAGCGACAACTTCTTTAGGCGAATGGAACATAAGCTATCCCCTGCCAGTACCTGTCCCTATAGGTGCCATCATCATAATCGTCACGGTTGTGCCGACCTTTTACGTCAACGCTTCAGTAGCAGCCAACGTGACGGTGACGGGACCGGCGATAGCTTTTACGCCGCCACTCACATGGAAGACAGACGGAGCCATAGAAAACGTTACCGTCATACCTGTTGACGCGGAGTTAGGCGACGAGATCGTGGTTTCCGCTCATAACTTCACTTACAACTGGAACGCGTCGCTAACCGTGGAACTCCTGCTTCAAGGTATACACTTGATAACCAGTCCAACCTACTGGTTTGAAACTCCAAGCCTGCAGGCAGACGGAGAAGCCACTGTGTCATTCAACATTCAGGTGATTCCAGAGTTTCCACGCGTGGCCGCAGTCGCCGTGTTATGCCTCGCTGAAGCTGGCCTGCTCTTACACTTCAAAAAGAAGGTGTTATAATAGCAGTGACGTTTCTTAAGACGCAAGACCAGGGCGTTACTTCAAATTCCATTCGAATTCCGTGTACTTCTAAACATGAGTTCCAAACCTGAATCTACTAGTTTGTCATCGCCCCACTTTCACGGTTACTCTGGCGTTTCGAAGTGTTGCATCCAGCTTCTTTGAAAGCTCTGTTTCTGTTTCGTTCTCAGGGATTATGCGGATTTCAATTTCCATATTTACGTTTCATCTCCTCTTAACGCCTGAAAGCTTTAAACAACAGAAAAAAGAGGGGAAGCTTAGATGCGGGCGGTCTTGCGTCGCTCCTTTTCTGCCTGCGCTACTATGAACTCCATCGCCTCGCTGCGCTTATCTTCTGGCGTGATGTGGCCGTCCATGATATGGCGTGTGATGTAGCCGATGCGCCACAAGCGGACAAAGTTGCGAAGCAGAAGGGCAGCGATGCCCAGTTGGCTTAAGGCTATGCCCAATATGACGCCTTGCCACTGGTAAATGTACCCGCCGAAGACGATGCCGCAAAGAAGCGCTAAGAGGTCAACCCAGAACAGCACCAGATTCCGCGTCCACGTCAGGGCAAGGTTTGTTTCGCGCAGCAGCCTTCTCAGCCTGCTTAACAAGTCCAAAACCCTATCTCCCAATTTTTTAGGCATTCTTGACACCCTCTTCAAGAAACTGTGCTCTTGAGCACCCAAAAGGTTACGGCGTTTTGCGTCGCTTCCGCGTCCAGTATGCCAGTCCCATGACCACGCATACGAGGACGGCGAGTCCGACTATCGCGTAGAAATGCTCCACGTACCACGGCTGCGGAATCCACGGTGTCTCAGTTAGCAAACGTATCGCCTCCAAACGGCACCATCCAGCGGATAATGAACCCATGCTTCGGCAAATTCGCCTGCACCGCGTCATGGCAGTCGCTGCACAAGTGGCAGTCGTTATCGACGAATCCGACCAGCATGTAGTCGCATGGCCAGAACCAGCCGCTGTCCCAGATGCCGGGAAACACTCTCACCAGCCGGTAGCTGCACACGCAGTCCAAGGCATATGCAGGGTCGCCGAGTCGGTGGTCGCATGTGCCGAGTAGATGCGTCTGCTCGTGGTAGAGGCAGTTGTCGTCGCCTGGATACCAGCGCGGCTTCATGAGGACGATGCCGAAGTCGCTGGAGCTTAAGCCCCACAGTGGGTCGCCGGTTTCGTTGTCAACGAAGTCTTGGGCGGTGAACGCTAGAATCCAGTTGATGGCTTGATTGTTCCACACGGTTTTGCCGGGGACGAAGTGCATTGTCGCGTTGATGGACAGGTACACGTCTTGTCCCGATGCGCCGTTGGGGCTGTTCCACTGGACGACATCGATGACGGACCACTACGTGTCCCAGTTTCGCGCCCAGATGCTGTTGGCGCGTTGCACGATGCTTTCGATGGCTTGCCGGTACATGACCCATCCGCCGATAGAGTTCACCGCGTACGCTAAGCTGGGCATTTCTTCGTCGTACAGGACGAGGCATGTTTCAAGGTAGGTGGCGGTGACAGCGTTGATGTCCAAGCTCTCAGGTGTGCTTAATGCGATGTCGGGCACGGTTGGCGCGAAGGTCTTGTTTAGGGCTGACTGGTCGACTCCACGAACTGGCGTCATGCTTGCCAGCAGGAACAGTGCCGCTAATATTGCGAAGAGTTTCAACTTGGCATCACCGAGAACTATCTCATCTATGAGCGATTTTTCTACCAACATTAGCTGACCACCTGCTTTCTCAGGATTGCCCTCTTTGGCTTAACCATTTAATTTTCTCCCTTTAACTGTTTAAGCATTCCTGCTAACAGTTACCTTCTCTATTTTTTCAGCCCAGGGAATCTTAGCCTCAGCAAATATCTCCTTCACAATCTGACCGTCGCTTACATCGTTGCTTTCAGGAACCAGCTTGACGATTATCACTGCCTTTTTCATTCATACCACCTCAAAATCTCTCGAATCGCCCGCTCGGAATAGCCTTTCCCTTCTTAGGCGCGTTCTCAACTCCTCAGCTGTTCGAATTTCTCGGTTCAACGGCTCCACCTTTTAGGAGTCGAAAGATTTATTTAGACTTCTACTTAATTCTTTATCATTACCTATATTTAAATAATTCTAAAGAAGTCTAAAGGAGTTTAGGAAGATGAAGATGACTAAGTTCACCATGAGCCTTCCAGAAGCCATGAACAAGGCTTTAGAAGAGGAAAAAGAACGCCGCAAGCTAGGCACAATCCAAGAAACCATACGTGGCATCCTAGCCGAATATTTTAAGTCTAAAGGAGAAAACCTCTAGCTTCTATTCTTTCAGTGGCAGCTTGACCTTTTGCTCGTTTCGGCTTTTCATCTTCTCCATGATGATCTGGGAGTCGTTAAGCCAAATTTTGAGGATGTCCTTATGTTTTATGTTGAGGGCCTTCTTCAACGCGATGCTCTAGGGAAAAACAGTCAATGTGAAGGCGAAGTATTCGAAACCCAAACTACACGTTCTCTAAATTGATCCGACTGGCATATCACCGATTCCAGACACCACTAAAACCTTTCTCCCGGCAGGTTGCCTCTTGAATGTGAGCGTTAAGAAATAAGGAAGTGCTAGGATTGAAAGAGCCTGTTCACCCTACCCCCATTCTCAACGAACAAAGGGGAAACTACTGAGTGGGAGCAACCGCTGAATACATGAACTGGTTGCCCTTTGAAGACACTAGCTTGACCTGATAGTTGTTGCCGTTGACTAGGTTGTAAGATGTCATGTTTATCACAACTCCAGCATTGGCAGCTATGTTACCAGGCGCTTGATTTGTGTTGAAGCTCGTCTGCTTGAGGTTGTTTATCCAGGCTTCGTTTATCGTTACAGGCGACGTCCCAGTGTTATTCACTGTAACCGCGATCCAACCGCTTGCTCCTGGAGAGCCGAATGCGATGTTTGTGATCTGCACTTGCTCTGTGGCCATGAATGTGTATGTTAATGATCCTGACCACAATGTAAGCGCGTAATAAAACCCAAATCCCAATCCTGGCATTGTGCAGTTGTATTGATGTGTAGTATTGGTGACAATTGTAAAAGTGCAGTTGAAGGAATATGACCATGTTTCGAAGTTTTCCAGTTCTGTTTGTGTTGGTGTCGCAGACAGGGTGGGCATTGATTCATTTACTGCTTGCATGTAACATAGAGAATATACATAGAGGGAGCCATTTTGATTAGGATAGAGCAATGTTGTTCCGTTCCATCCTTCATTTAGACCATATGCTGTTTGGTTCGAGTGACCATTCAGCCTAACATCAGTTATTTGTATGTTTGTTGTTCCAGTGTTCCGCAGATTAAATTGTATTGCAAGTTTTGTGAAAAGCCTTGGAGTGTAGCTTTCAATCGCCAAGTTCTCAAGCACCGCTTGCGGCGGGTTCTCGTTTAATGGCGCGCGAGTGCCTGTATAGTTCTGCATAAGGAAACCGCCAACAAATCCTCCAGCAAACAACACTGCTCCAATTACTAGAACTATGATAGTTTGACCTTGAGTCATTTGTTGCACCTTGATCATATTGATTGTGTAGCGCGCGCGTTTGCCATTGTATTGTATCTTAAGATATAAACATTATGAACAACAACTCATTGTAGAGAACATGAACACAACAACATGCGCGCTTTCTCGTTCTTTTCAGCAAGCCGTGCAATCCAGAGCGCTTTGTTCACATTCTCATAGTGAGTGGAGTTGTAGTCTAGCGTGTCCTTTTTGCACAATTCAAATTAATACTTAATTGATATTTGCTATATGGGGCTTAAAAGTGGAAAGGGTCTATTCTTGCTCTCTTTTATGTATGACAGCGGTTCTGGTCATCGCTTCTAGTGGACTTGTAGCATGTGCGCCCGTTTTGGCAGTATCGAGTGATGGCTACTACCACAGAGAATTCGAATGGCACTATGCGGGACTTCGATGGACTTGGAGTCTTGATATCTCGAAATCCTTGTACAATATGTATCAGGGTGTCACTAAGGCTAGGAGAACCCAGAATGGACCTGCAGGATATGGGTACCTTGTTACAACACATGATTCCTATATAGCAATGCTTGCAGACAAATTGCATGAAAGTGCGGTCAAAGAAGGATACGAGTCTTATGATGAAATCAGTTTCATTCTAGCGTTTGTGCAAAGCTTGCCATATACTTCAGATTCAGTCACGACAGGATATGATGAGTATCCAAGATTTCCAGTCGAGACATTGGTAGATGGGGGTGGAGATTGTGAAGATACGTCGATTCTATTTGCAACAATTACACTAATCTTGGAGTATGATACAATTTTCATTTCTCCGCCAAATCACTTTGCGGTCGGAGTATGGGGAAGAAATCTAACTGGTAGCTATTACACCTACCATGATAGAACATACTACTACTGTGAGACGACAGGCAACAACTGGGGAATCGGACGAATCCCAGATAATTACAAGGGTACCTCAGCATACCTTTACGCTATCAACGAGAACACTCAATACGAACCGCGCGCGAGCGCAACTGGTGGCTTTTTTGGTAGCTGGGAGTTTCTGGCAATTGGGATAGGCATAGCAGCTCTTGTGGCAACTGGCATTGTTCTTTTGCTCTACATCGTATCAAAGAAAAAAAGCGTAAGAAACGAAACCAAACAAGCTCCATCGGTTCAGCCTACTTCAATCGTTTATTGCCGCTATTGCGGTTCTGAAAACAAAAGCGATGCCACGTTCTGCCAAAAATGTGGAAAGAAAATCTGAAACGTAGAAAAATCCGTCACGAGAAGCTCTGGAAACCTTAAGTCAGAAGAATCTATTGGGAGCATCGACGAACGAGAAACGGTTCAGAAAGCTGAGAGATCAGATCCACGAGCACGGAGTGAGAGCGGTGATTCCTTATCCTGCAAATCAACGTCGAAGCGAGAAGAGGTTGTTGAGAGTGGACAGATACTTCAGGACTCACGGTCCCGCACGTGAAACAAGGATTTACCGGCAAAGAGCAGCAGTAGAGCGGATGAATTCAAGACTGAAGGAACACTTAGGTCTCAACAAGCACAGGGTCAGAAGCCTCAGAAACATTGCCATTCACGCTTTGCTCTGCATAATCGCCATGCTTCTCACAGCGTTGGCAGTATTAAAGCTGAACAAAACGGAGAAAGCCAGATGCATAACCCTGCTCGGAAGGTGACTGTTAATTGACACAAAGGAGGTGATTTAGCAACGCCCTAGCGCGCTCACTCACATCAAGACAGAAACCGAGAGCAAAAGATACTGCATGCTGGTTCCTGATCAAGACCTAGTCTCTTCAAAGAACTTAGCAAGGTGTTTGGACTTAGCAAGTATTCTCATTGTCGGATAGCCGACAAAAACCACAGTGATGAACTCGCCAGCAGCAATACTAAAAACACTCATAATGTATGGAACATTATAGAAAGAGTATATGTAAGCACTGACACCAATCGCATTGATAATGATGGGGTAGGCGCAAGCCACCAACATTCTTTTGAGATTGCATTTCCAAGACAGCAGTGCTGCAAACAGTGTTAGCAACGGTCCAAAAATCATATCCGGTATGCCGACAGGGCTGAATATATTTGCGACAACACAGCCAATTGTCAACCCGATCACTGCTGGAAAACCCATTAGGAAAGGCAATGGGGTGAGGGCCTCAGCAATTCTTATTTGAAGCCAAGAGTAACCTAGCGGACCCAAGATAGCTGTCAAGACTGAGTACGTTGAAGCAATCAAAGCGCAAATTGCGATTCTTATACTGAGGTTCACTTTCTTTACCTTTAAAGTTTTTATTCGGTTCAATCGATATATCTGTTTGGTATGGCTATCTTGAAAGAAGAGGGACATTCCTATTTTCTTGCAGTAACGTTGTTAGCCTCCAGAAGCAAAGGAGACGCTGAAAACCTTGATAACGCCAAGAATTCTTCATAGATGCGACAAATTTTCCAGAGTGCTTGAGATCGGACTCGGTGCCAAGATTCTCCGTACTCCAACATATTTCCCTTCCATATCGAGTTATGGAATCAAATTTCAATTAAGCGATCTGCTATATTTTGCGAAATTTCATTCGCACCCTTGCGTGCTTGTATCAGCCTATGATTTGTATTATCTGGAACAGAATGAAAAGAAACGCCTTTTGCCTATGATGGAAGAATACAGGAAAAAAGGAGTCCTGTTTCTAGATAGCGGTCTCTTTGAAAGCTCCTGGACCAAGGGAAAGGGGTGGGACATTGCTTCTTACAAAAGTGAAATGGTGAATACAAAATTCGACTTTTACAGTAGTTTCGATGTTTTCAGGGATCGAGAGACAAGTGAACATGAATTCGCAAAATTGTCCTTTGAGAATATAGTGGAATCTTCTGTTTTCTCTGACAACGTTGTGTTTGCCGCCATTCTGCATGAAGAGACTGCGGAGAAATTGATTGTTCTAGTTAAGAAGTTCATAGAAGAATATCCAAATCTGTGCGGTTGCATTGCCGTGGCGGAAAGGGATTGTGGCAAAGATATCGTAGAAAGAGCCGAGACGATTCTACAAATAAGCGAAGTGATGAACAACAATGAGTGCCAAAATATCCTTCATATATTAGGGTGCGGAAATCCAAAATCGATGATGCTGTTCTCTTATTGTGGTGCAGACTCTTTTGACAGTTTGGACTGGTTAAAATATGTGATAAACCCAACTGATAATTCCATCCATGACTTCTCACATCTTGAGCTTCTAAACTGCAAATGTCACGTTTGTGCCCATTACACAGGCGCTGACTATTTGCAGAGAGCTTTGGCACATAATCTTCTCTACTATAGAATCTTCGTGGATAATATGCAATCTCTTATTCGAAACAACGTAATGCGTCCATATCTTGACAAGCATATTGGTAAGAATGTGATTGAGAAAATAAGTGGTTTGTGAGAGACCTTAGAGTCCTCAGGGTCGTAATTCTTATGAACACATGAAAATATAAGTAAACACATCCATAATGAAGGGATTCAGTACCATGCACATAAAGAGAAACGCGACTCTTCAAAGAGTACTATCTGAGTATTCTCGAATGGCCTCAGTCTTCTACAACAACAAAAAATGGGAGTGCATGTCTGAAAATGAGCTTTGGCTAGAACTGTGTCTTTGTATTCTCTCTAGTAATGTTCCATACGAATTGGCTGAGTCCGCCTTTTTCCACTTGATGAAAAAAGGTTATCTACTACGCGAATGGATTGTCAAAAAACCAAATTGCGAGAAAGTCATAGCAGGGGAACTCTCAAGACAAACATTTTTGCCAAAGAAACTCGATGGATCATACCGCAAATATCGTTTTCCTAACTCACGATCACGAGATATCTGCAGGGCGGCAAAACTCGTCTCAACAGACAGCCGTTGGTTATCGAATGTTCTAGAGAGCCGTAATTCTGAGGAAGAGGCCAGAGATATTCTGGTCAACGAGATTCCTGGAATCGGCCTAAAGCAAGCTTCTCATTTTCTCCGAAATATTAGATACTCAAGTCAATTGGCGATAGTTGATTCCCACGTGCTTTCTTTTTTAGTGGAAATTGGTGCGGTTGCAAAAGAAAATGCAAAGATAACCTCTAAGACTTATCTTGAACTAGAAAGCCTTCTTCAAGCTATGTGCAATGAATACGGGCTGAATCTTTCCATTCTTGACATGGCGATATGGAATTGTGTGAGGAGAGAGAAATGAAATGAGAATTGTCGTTTTGAGCTCCGGGGGGGTTGATTCGTCTCTTATGATGTTGCTGTTGAAAAAGGAAGATAGACTACTGTTCCCGCTCTTTATCGACTATGGGCAACTTGCTGCGAAAGCCGAATGGGAAGCGTGCCAAAAAGTCTGTCACTACCTTGATCTGAAACCTAATCGAATGAACGTTCATGGTTTTGGGGAATTGGTCCCAAGTGGTCTCACCGTCAGCGAATTAGATGTCGAAAAAGAAGCTTTCTTACCGGCTAGAAATCTCTTGTTCTTGACCTTAGGTGCCGCATATGGTTATGCGAAGTCTGCTCATACGATCGCAATAGGTCTATTGGCAAATCCGATATTCCCTGATCAAACCATTCAGTTCATTAACGGTGTTCAAAGGACGATTAGTCAAGCTCTTGGCATTGACATCACCATACTCGCTCCTTTGATATCGCTGGACAAGGTTGATACATTGCGTCTTGCTCAAAAACACGGGTTGCCTCTAGAATACACCTATTCTTGTCATGCTGGAAGGGAAACACCTTGTGGCCGTTGTATTTCATGTAAGGAGAAGTCCGCAGCCGAAGATGTCTTATATAAGTAGAAACTCAAATCGCTCAAGGATAAGTGAAAGCTTTTATTCCCAATTCGTTGAGCAAATATATGTGTAGGATGTGATCTGTTGGGTGGCGGAACCTCAGGATATAAAGTTCGTCCGACAAGAAGTGAACAAGAAGCTGAAGGAATATTTCAACGCGCAATTGAGGAAGCCCGAGAAGCACGTATTCGGAATGTTTTCATTAGTTTTCATGTCAACGATGAGAAGCAAGTCAATCTCTTGCGTGCTCAAGCCAAGAACGAGAATTTTGACATAGAGTTTAGAGATTATTCTGTCAAAGAGCCTTTTGATGAAAAGTGGAAGACTAATTGCAGAGAAAGAATTGCTCAAACGTCCACAGTAATCTGCATGATAGGAGAAAAAACGGCTGACCGTGATGCCGTCATCTGGGAGTTAGAAGAGGCTTATCGGCAAGGAAAGAAGGTCATTGGTGTGAAAATCTATCGCGATGAGAACTACCCGATTCCGAAACCGCTCCTAGACCACAATGCTCCCATAATAGAGTGGGACCTCAAGAAGATATCGCTGCTCCTTGAACAGGAATAAAAAATGGAGAATAAGAAGGTAACCAGCCAAGACCGGCAATATGAACTTTTCAACGTTGACGAGACAACCTACGGTAAAGACTACAAAAAACATCTTATAGCGCAATACAAACTATGCGTATTGATGGCTGACAATATCTCATCAAGACGGTCAATCGCAAATAACTTCTTTCTCAGTTTGAACACTTTATTGATAGCAGTTATTGGTATACTATCGAAACTTGGACCTGAATTGACCCAACTCTATTTCTGGTGGATTGCCATGTCATCATTTGCAGGCTTGTTGTTTTGCTGGGTTTGGGCAACCACTATCAAGTGCTATAGAGAGCTCAATTCTGCCAAATTTGTGGTGATTAACGCGATCGAGAAGAAACTGCCGGTTGCCGCGTTTGAAGCTGAATGGGAATGCCTACATCCTGACAATAATGAAGCAACAAGATACCCTCAATTGACTCGGGTAGAACGATGGGTTCCCTTGATATTTGCTCTCTTGTATATCACTCTGTTAATAATATCGCTCGTTCTCGCCAACAATATTCTCCTTATAAGACCCCTTGATCCGTGAGTTTTCCAAGGCTTCACTTATGCGCTTGGGTGTCCGAACACAAGTCTTATTTTTCTTAATCCTTCCTTTAGCGCGCGCGCTGAAGGCGCGATCCCACCCTGCTACGCTTGAAAAAGGGAATTTAGGAACACGCATGCGCGCGCTAGTTAGCTAAGGACAAATACATTATCCACTAATATGCTGGACCATTGATAACTGGCTAACTAGTTTTTGTCCGCGGCGACAATAATAGAGAATGTAGCAACTGCCTGTCAACGTAACATTCTTCCTAACGCATGTTGCTGTACCGCGCGCTCGTGGACGATGAAAACCATATAAATAGTCAATTCATAGTCTAGGTTATGTCAGTGCGAGGTTACTTTTCCTTAAGATATGCAGTTCCTGGTTATACCTTCATACTGCTCGTAGTGACAATCAACTTTGTGCCACTTTCCGTCTTCCTAGCCAAGCAAACTAACTTAGTGGAACTTGCGCCAGTTTTTGGAGCTCTTCTTGCCCTTCTCAGCGGCTCAGCGATAGGCTTTCTAATTGGCCACCCATGGTGGTGGCTTTTTCATAAAAGAGGAGGACTGCCCAACTTCGCCTGTGTGGAGCACTTGAAAAAAAAGCGCCATCTACCAGCCGACCTAGACGACCGTAAAGTTCTGCACGTTTTTGACTATATCTTACATGTTGGAGTTCATTCAGATTCTAAAACGAAAGGACTTAGTCTATATCTGTTCAGAAGGTGGGATATGTACGTTCTGGAATCATGCACGATGACAAGCCTTATCCTAGGCACGGTTACGGGCTTTCTAATCCGCATCGTAACCGAATTTTCGCTATTTCAGTCAAGTGCTTTCAAAACGCTCCCTCAGATGGATTATCAAGCTATTTTTGGAAATGGCGAGTCTTGGCTCCTAATTGGTATCTTTGTAAGCATGATTCTTCTGGTTTGCTTTCTTAGTAGCGAACGCCAGCGGACGAAAGAGGAGTACAACAGAATGCACGAAACTGTTATAGATAATCATAGTCTAACTGAGGCACAATTGAGGTCTGTTTTTCCGAGCTATTTCACTGATTCACAGAAAGAAACAATGGCTAGTGCGAAGAACTGACGTGCAAGCTTTTCTTCAGTGTAGACAGTGGCAATGCATAAATCGTCTGTTGTTTCAAAGATTCTTTATGACGAGGTCTTTCTACGCCAATAGTTGACATCAACAGAGTTCTGACTCAATTGGCCAGCAAGAGACCAGTCTTCCACTCAGAAGCTGACTTTCAGCACGCATTGGCTTGGCAAATACATCATGAATGGCCAGAATGTTCAATGCGCTTGGAGTTCAAGCCTCCACATTCTAAAGAACGTGTTTATTTGGATATTTGGGCAGCAGACAAAGAGACAGTATTGGCAATCGAGCTCAAATACAAGACTCGAGGACTTGAGGTGACAGTTGAGGGCGAGGACTTTCATCTTTTGGACCAGAGAGCACAAGACCTAGCAAGATATGATTGCCTAAAAGACATACAGAGACTTGAAAGAGTTCTTTCCACTAACAAGGTCATCGCTTATGCAGTTTTTCTTACCAACGACAGCGCTTACTGGAAAGAATCGATGAACAGCCAAACAGTCGACGCAAGTTTCAGGATTCATCAAGGGAGGAGCGCAACAGGAGAGTTGCGTTGGGGAACAGACGCCTCAAAAGGTACAACTCACGGAAGGGAAGAATCCATCCTCATCAGAGGTGCCCACAATTTCAATTGGCAAAACTATTCTCGAGTTGCCGAAACATCATATGGCACCTTCAAATATCTGCTTGTCAGAATTGGCAGCACTTAAGACGATTCAATGCAACGTTTTTATTCTACTGTGCATGGCGCTTGCCCCGAGCTGATACAAATGGATAAGAATGAGGATTGTATGCCGCCTGAGCGAAACGCAGTGGAGCGAAGGCACCCTGGCCAGTTTGCAGAAGGTCGCCGGTTCGAGTCCGGTCCGGTCCACCAAAAACAATACTGAAGACTCATGATTTTCCCTAACGCGTACGTGACCCCTGAAAAGTAGGTATTGACGTTAATCAGAGTTTGTATAAAAAGGGGCGGATGGATTAGAACCTGATATCTTGGTCCTTGGAATGTTTAGTAAGCCATTCGTTGATTGCCATTTCACCTATCTTTGTTTTTATTCCGTGAGGTATTTTTCCCTGTTTGTTGGCGACAGCATCGTCTTGTGCTGTTCAAAACACGAATGCCTTCGGAAGGCAACAAGAAAGTCTGTGGAGGTTGAATCGGAAGAGGTCGAATCAGAGGGGTGCTGAGTAGAAAGTGGATAGTAATAGCAGTAGTTATTGTGCTGAGTTTTCTAGGGTCAATCTGGTATTTCGGTCTCTATGGCGTCATAGTAAGTCTCCTCTGGAGTTTTCTCCTCCTCGTCATAACAAATCTGGACAGAGCGGCTGACGTGGTTGCTTCTTCCTACAAGTGGGGTAGGAAAGCCGATTTTACCATGTTGTCCGTGTGAACCTGTATGGAAACCCCCAAATCGGAAAGGAAAGCCGATTCTATATAGATTGAACTTGCTTCTAACGTGCGTGAGTCAGCGTCTTCATTGTCTGATTTGGCTCTTTTGTTGTACGGTGACTTTTCCGCCGCTTTTCTCTATCAATTCTGAGAGTTGAATGATGGCTTTTCCCAAGCGGTCTTTAGCGCTTTTGGAATCCTTCGCTGTGGTTGAGAAGTGTAGTTCTATGTGAGGCATGTTCTCTTCGCCTTTCGGGTGGGATTTTATGTAAACATATGCGCTGTCATGCATCGTTTGGTCGATTAGAGGAGCCAGAGTTGACTCCATCATGTTGTCTGCAAAAATGCTTGTCTCGAAAAACATGACGTTTCCTCCTGCCTTCTTGAGCAAAGGCACAATTGAATCTTCAAAGATTGCTTCCATTTCTGAAGGCACACCTGCCAAGGCCATCAAAAATGTCTCATCGACCTCTATCATCACTCCTGGGGCTGTTCCAGTTGGATTGAGCAAGGGCTTAGCTTTTTCTGGGAGGGTTGCCATTTTTACTCTTGGCGGCGTTAACTCGACCTCTTCTATTCTTCCTTCTTTGGCGAAGGCTTCGTATTTCTCCCTAACCATCTTGAGTGCGTCCTCGTTGACTTCTAGCTTGCGGTTTAGGGCTTTGGCAATTCCTTCCAACGTCTTGTCGTCGAATGTTGGACCAAGGCCACCTGTGGTTATTATGAACCGTGGTTTTCGCTGGAGGGCTTCAACCGTGGCTGCGGCAATCTCATCGACGTAGTCGCCTACAACCGTTATTCGCTTCACCACAATTCCCAAGGAGGTTGCCCGTTTTGCCATCCAAAGGGCGTTCGTGTTCAGCGTCTTCCCGATCAGCAGTTCGTTGCCAACGCAGATTATTTCCATTTGCACGCTCATTTTCTATTCCTCTAGCGAATGCTAGAAAGTAAGATTGCCCATACTTTTATGCTGTTTGCTAATTTTCCGTCTCAAAAAGCTGGGTGCCATGACTATTTTTTCTTGCTAAGCCACCATTTCAAATACTCTTTTCTTCGCTTTTCCTGCTCGCTTTCCCCAGTGTTGAGGTCTGGTCTGTTTTTCTCTCTTAACTCAACCAGTTCTTGTTGGGTCACAGATAAACCACAGCTTTTGCAGACGTAGTGTTTCGTTTCTATCATGTATTGCATTTCGCCGCCGCATTCTGGGCAATATGTCATGTTGCTGCTCCTGATTTTTTGTCACAACATAGGTAATTATCGGAAAGAAATATGTTGCGGTCTGGCTTGGTGAACTTCTACAGCTTCCCTTTCACTTGAACCATGTAAAGAGTACCTAGGTAAGCTACGGCTCCGATCACTGTGAGAGGGATGCTTGTCAACAGAATGCTAAGCAGGAAAAAAGGATCAACAGGGTGTCCTGCGAACGTGTATTGGCGCATAGCTTCAGCAGCAAGGCTGAGCGGATTCGCTGCCACCAAGTTAGTCAAAAACGGTGGAAGATACTTTTCTATGTACTCCATTGGATAGAATACAGTGCTGAACGTCAGCAATAGTAACTGCACGACTTGCTGATAAGCGAAGAAGTATTCTCCATGAGTCGAAGCTAGGGCTGCCAGCGCAGCTGCGATGCCCGCTAGTCCCATGGCTAGAATGAACAGAAAGGGCAAGAGGATTAACGTGTTCAGAATAGCATGTGCGGGAAGAACAATTAGAGCAATAAGCAAGAGCGACGTCGAATACACGACTGCAGCCGCCCCTCC
>Ga0315279_10000776_pt1 | contig 58441 bp, 48 predicted proteins | sample YL17G06_20_MG_FD_203694 | JGI IMG/M metagenome (GOLD analysis project Ga0315279, IMG submission 203694) | Sediment microbial communities from Yellowstone Lake, YNP, Wyoming, USA - YL17G06_20 | ecosystem: Environmental > Aquatic > Freshwater > Lake > Sediment | place: USA: Wyoming | collected...
CTTTTCATGGAACTAAAAGAATTAAAACAAAAAGACCTGGAGATATACTTAAAAAGGCATAAAAACGAAAGGAAAAAACTCGGTTTAAAACGAGTCCCCGACCAAACTACCATATCACATTTCTTAATAAAATTAGATGAAAACTCAAAAAATATTATCAAACTAATCGTAAATAAGATTGAAAAAATTGCAGGAAAAGAAGGTATTTGTCTTGATGATATTAAAATTAAAAAAGACAGAAAAAATCGAAAGAAAAAAACTGATCAAGATTACCTCAAATACAACATGACCAAAAAAGTATCCAAACTTTTCAGAAAAAGAATCGTTCCATTTATTGATTTCAAACTTAGATTCAATTGTATATATGATGAAAAAATCCTATTGGATTTCTTTTTATGTATTGCAGGGCATCATAAGTGTGCGGAAGACGGTGCAAGAATTTTTAGAATAGGCTTGAAGAACGGAAGGATAATATGCCCAAAATGCAAACATTTACTCTATCCAAAAGAAAGTATCACCGAAGATTCTAATGATAAAAATCTTTTTCTATGTTTAAAATGTGGTCATCAGCAAAGAATCTCACCAGTGGGAGGAACATTCAGATATGAAATAAGAAGAAGTCACTCACAATCTGAGATTATTGATATGTTCATCAAGGTATTCAAAGTTTTATGGTCATTGGCACCAGAATCCCAGGGTCCGAAAAAAATAGAAGCGGTTCTTGCTATAGATAATACCGAATGGCGTTTTTACGGAAAGAAAGATAATCCATACATTGTTGGTGGAAAATACGATAAAAACACATCATATAGTTTTAGATTTATGACTATCAACATTGTTCAGCCAGGACAGCGTTATACTCTTATGGCACTACCTTTTACCCAACTTGACAATCAACGAGAACTGGTAAAAGAATTGATTGAATTTGCCCGACAAAGAGTTAAAATAAAATTATTACTGTTTGATAAAGGATTTTTTAATACAGAATGTCAAAAACTCGTCGATTCATATAGATTCAAATACATTATACCTGCCGTAAAAAATTCAGATGTAAAAAAAATAATAACTGCTAATCCAACACCGTTCATCTTAAACGGCTGTCCAATGAGAGGAAAACCACTTTATAACATGGTGGCAGTAACCAAGAAAAACAGAAAGGGAGAGGACGAAGTCTATGCGTATGCGACCAATATTACTTTAGATGAAAATAAAATGGCTGAGGAAGCATATCGGATCGCCAATGAGTATAGTCGAAGGTGGGGAATAGAAACGTCTTATAAAACTAAAAAACATTCATACCTTCCAAATACTACATCTAAAGATTACCGAATAAGACTCTTTTACTTTTATTTCGCTGTGCTTCTATATGATATGTGGATTCTTTCCTGTATCCTTGTCTCTATTGATGTTTTAGGGAGTGCTGGAATGGAACCTATTATTTCGGCAGATTTTTTCAGAGAAGTATTTTTTTACATAGACCCTGGTGGTTGAAACCTATTAATAGTGCCAGAAGAACATAATTCAAATCTATCACCGCAAGGTATAATCAGCACTGTTTTTTTAATGATTCAACTTGTATTATAACATGTTTTTTAGTCTTAAATCACCAAAAGTAAATATTTTTTGCCGTGAATAAAAGTGATGATGAGTTAATTTTTTCGTAAAATTTATTACTTTGCCAACTATTTAAAAGAAAAGAAAAAGAAAAACTATGGAAATGAAGAAGCAGACTCTTGTTCGTCTACAACTTTGTTATCGAGATATATCTTGGTTTTAAACCAAGTTGTTACACCTTTTGGAATATCGGTCGTGAGTGTGATTTCCTCCTTCATCATGGGTTTTAATGAGGCAATAATATCAGTTTTAACATTTAATTCTAGACCATTCTGCGTATAAAAACCGCCTTTAACAAGGACATTTTCAGCTGTTGCACTACCCAGATTTTCCACGATTAATGTTATCTTTACAAAATCACCAAGCTCAGTGTTAGTAAAAATCGTTAGACTGTTATTCTTCCAATTATGAAACAGTAGTGGCCTAGATGAAATAGGATAAACCGTCAAATTTGAAAGTGATTTATATCCGGTGGGTATGAATCCGAGGGATTTACCTAGCGTCGTTGTTTCCAAGAAATAATAATTTCCAGTATAATGTTCGTATCCCGGTAAAGTCTCTGTAAGTTCTACACCAACGGCCATGTGATTAGGAAATCTAAATAATGCAACATCGTAGCCCATTTGATCGAGGATGCTGGCTGTAAGTATGGCTTTGTCTTCGCAATCTCCACCACCTTTATCGTCGTTAAATAGGGTCTCAACTGGGTAACGAGGATACTCAAAAGAGTCATTAGTTGGACTATCTTTTTTATATTCAAGGCTCTGAACAAAAGATGCTACAAAATTTATCTTACCCGCGTTGCTTTCCTCCCCACTGACAAACCCAAGTTGATCAACTACCAGATCGACATAGGAATCATCGTATAAATCAAAAACATAAAGGCTGTAATCTTCTTCAAGAGTTCTGCTTAAACCAGTATAATAATCAAATAAAAATTCAGGGTATGGAATCTTCAGCCAAAGATTGCGATCATCGTTATACGCCCATTTAAATTCGTTAGTAGGAACATTATTCTCCAGGGCAATAGAAAATGAATCACTAGCCAGTGTACTTCCAAGCGCATCATTTAACGATGCGAAAAACGTACTATTTTTAGGAGTGCTATCCACATAGATAGAACAATCAATATTTTTACTTTCGTTTGGAAGAATGACAACTGGCAATATATGACCAGAATACGTCTTAGAATCCGCAGTTAATTCTACGGCATATGGATACACTGGAGTATCGCCAGAGTTACGGACTTTCATTGTAAGACCTACCAGTGAAAAACTACCTCTCCATGATTGCCACCATTTTTGGCTACAAGATATAATAGAAAGATCGGTGCCTTTAAAAGAAAGCGTTTTTTCAAATATCTTTTTATCATTTTTATCATATGCACGTAATACGTATTGACCTGGTGCAACCGTTTCTTTATATGAGGCCAAATGAAAAACGGCATCATTATTTCCAGATAAAAACAGATCTGAATCAAGCAAACTACCATCAGGATCAAAGAGTTTAACAGTTACTGTACCGGTTGCAGAAAAAACAGAAGACAAACCAGCGAAACCATCGTCGTCACAAACCACATAGGATTTTAAAGAAAAACTCGTACCGAATAATAAATCCTTTAAAATACATCCTGAAAAAGAACTAAGGAAAACTACCATAACAACCGTATAAAATATAATTTTTTTACCTAGGTGCATAGTAACTATAAAACCACTCTAGTCTCGAGTTTTTTCTTTATGACTTTACCCAATCTTTTGATACCTTCTTCGATCTGCTCATTTGTAGGATATGAGAAATTAAGTCTCATGGATCTTCCACCGCCGCCATCAACGTGAAAAGCCTTACCATGAACATAGGCCACCTTCTCTTTTATGGCGTCCAAGAACAAGGTCTCAGTGTCTATACCTTCAGGCAGAGTAGCCCAGGCAAACATGCCTCCTTTTGGTTTATTGCAAACACAGTCCTCTGGAAAGTACTTTTCAATGGAATTTATCATAATATCTCTTTTGGGTTTGTACATCTCACAAATCTTCATTATATGCAAATCCATGGAGCCGCTCTTCATAAACTCACAAGCAATAAATTGAGTAAAAGTATTTGTACAAAGATCAAGCGCCTGCTTACATACAGCTATCTTTCTTATAATGTCCTCAGACGCAATTACCCAAGCCAATCTAAAACCAGGCGCAAGTATCTTGGAAAAAGTAGACATATATATAACGCGACCTTCATCATCAAAAGCTTTAATGGATTTTACTGGAGGAATGTCATAACGAAGTTTGCCGTACGGATCATCTTCAACAATTATTAGATTGTATTCAGCTGCGATATCTATTAGTTTTTTCCTACGTGACTCTGGCATTACAAAGCCAGCAGGGTTCTGGAAGGTTGGAACTGTATAAATAAACTTTAGAGAAACGTCCTCTTGTAACAATTTTTTGATCGTCTCTTCTAAGATATCTAGCTTAATGCCATCTTTGTCTGTGGGAATGCCTGTCAAATTAGCCTCATAACTTCTAAAAGCATTGATACCTCCTAAATAGGAGGGCGATTCCACCAGTGCAGTATCTCCGGGATTGAGAAAAAGTTTACCAACTGCATCTAAGGCCTGCTGCGATCCACTAGTAATTATTACATTATCAAGTGTAGCTTTCATTCCCTCTTTACATGCACGCTCCATGATCAGTTTACGTAACTCATCAACTCCATGAGTTGCACCATATTGAAGCGCCGTAGAGGCATTCGTTTTTAAAACATTGTTTATAATTACTTGCAAATTTTCTACGGGAAACGATTTTGGATTTGGTAATCCGCCAGCAAAAGAGATAATTTCGGGGTCCTGGGTAACTTTAAGTAATTCTCGTATCTCAGATTTTCTCATTTTTCCTGCTCTATCCGAGTATAGTCCATCTAGATTAATCATGTCCCACCAGACCCAAAATCCAATTTGTTCTTATATGTATTTCGTAAAAAAATTGAAATATGTATTATTCTTCTTTTTCAAGTGAAAATAATGGTTTTACGTGCTCTTCAATAGCTGGCATCGTTTCTATGGTGTCCCGATCTATGTTGAATCTATGCATAATGTGCAAAGCCAATTGTTCATCTGAAGAATTAGGTTTTCTTCCATTTAAGAAAATCCTGGTAACTTCTTCGCAATATTCTTCTTCAGAGTCCATTATTTCATCTCTCATGTTATCAGAGGTTATATCACTATGTTATTTATAGATTTTCCCAACACAAAAACGAGTTTAATATAAACCTAAAAGCTTGAGATTATCGGACTATATAACTACTTCATATTGTACCAGTTACGTGTATAACTAGCATAAGTATAATAACTATAGAAACGAAACAGATACTTAAGATATCTTCTAACCGGCTTTCCGTTATTTGCATCCCGTCCCAAGGCTAGTATAAAATTCCATCATTTAAATGTTTACAAATTTTTAATGGTAATTTCGTTTGAATTAGAAAGATTTATTAGTACCTCTGAGCTCCACAAAATATAGGTTCTAGGTAGATACAATATGGAGGCAATCATTCTTGCGGGAGGATTTGGGACAAGACTGAGGCCGTTCACCTTTACCAGAGCAAAATCTCTTCTACCCATACTAAACAAACCAATGGTTTCTTATTTAATGGCCATGCTACCGAAAGAAGTTGACACCGTTATTTTAGCAGTTAATTACCGAAAAGAGCAAATTGAAACCTATTTCAATGAAAATGATTTTGGAAAAACCATAATTATAAATGATGAACCGGAACCTTTGGGGACTGGCGGTGCAGTAAAATTTGCTGAAAAACATATCACTGATGCATTCTTTATATTATATTCCGATATCATCTGCTCGTTAAAGCTTAGTGATATGCTTCATTTCCATAAAAAGAAACATGCTGTTTCCACTATTTCTCTCTGGCCGGTTGAAAATGTATCAGAATTCGGTGTCGTTGACATACAACCCGATGGAAATATCACAAGGTTTGTAGAAAAACCAAAAATAGAAGATGCACCATCAGATCTTATCAATGCCGGCACGTACCTTTTAGAGCCACAGGTTTTAGATTATATAGCGACAGGTCGCCTTGTTTCCATGGAGACGGAGATTTTTCCTCAAATCATTAAGGATACTAGAAAATTTTATGGTTATAAGTTTAAAGGATACTGGATTGATGTAGGGAGAATCAGAAGTTATATCGATGTTCATAAACTCCTTTTAGAAAAGAAAAAAGTAGAATATCTTTCAGGGAGAGATTGTAAGATTGGCGGGGAGTTGCATCGCTCCTGCATTGGAGATCATGTCACTGTAGGAGAGAATACTCAGTTGGAATCCACTGTTGTTTTTGATCATGTTACCATCGGGAAGCATGTTATCCTTGATAATTGTATCATTGGCGAACATTGTGAGATAGGTGATTATGCAACACTTACTAATACTGCTGTAGGCGATAATGAAAAACTTGACAAAAAAACAATTTATGATAATATTATCGTATGGAACCAAGCTATTCCTACTGGTTATCCAAAAAAACAAATAGGGAACGTGATTGGTGAATAGCTCTACAGAAAGTTGAAACCATGACAGAAAATTTAATTCCCATCCTCTTTTATTGTTTTAAAAGCAATCAGTTTTTTATAAGCGACTTATATTTGCTATTTAATGAAGCAGAATATACCAAAACACATTTTTAGAGCGTATGATATCAGAGGACTGTACGAAAAAGATATTTCTCCAGAGATATTCTACAAGATAGGAATCGCTACAGGAAATTATGTAAAAAATATTCTCAAAGGAAATCACGTTGCCGTGGGTAATGACATCCGACAATCCAGTCCTCCGTTAGTTCGTTCATTTATGGCTGGATTAGCAACAACTGGATTAGATATTATATATACAGGAACGACTGCGTTCGGACAAACGCTTTTTAAAGGTCGAGAACTGCAACAAGATCTAATAGCTTATATCACGGCAAGCCATCTGCCCCCAGAATGGAATGGAATTAAATTTTACTATGGCGATGGCGTAGGACTTCCTGAAGAGGAACTTATGAAAATACGTGATCTTGCTCTGCGGGGTGAGTTCGAAATGGTCGATTTAAATACAGTGAAGACTGCCCCGGCGATAGATTCAAAAACGAGCTATAAAAAATTTTTTCAATCAAAGTTTTCATTCAAGAGAAAACTGAAAGTAGCAATAGATTGTGGTGGCGCGAGTACAACACTTTCAGCACCAGATGTCTTTGATGCAGTTGGGCTAGAAACAGTACATGTTTTTTGCGAACCTGATCCAACATTCTCAAAACGTCCTTCTGACCCAAAACCAAAAAATCTATCCGTCCTTGTTGAATCTGTTAAAAAAAATATGTGCGATTTTGGTGTCGCTTTTGACGGTGACGGAGATAGAGCAGTTATAGTTGATAACGCAGGCGATATACTATCAGCAGATAAAACAGGTATAATTTTAGCTAAGTATGGTTTGAAAAAAAAGAAAGGTACTATCATTGTCAATATAGAATGTTCAAAGGCAGTGAAAGAACAACTTGAACCTCTTGGATTTAAAGTGAAACAGATACCTGTTGGTCATACATTTTTGACGTTGGAGGCGAAACGAGAACGAGCATCTCTTGGAATAGAGTCTTCTGGCCATCTCATATTGCCAGAATATTTTCTGTTTGATGATGCTCTAGTTATTCCATTAAAAATAGCAGAAATACTTGATAAAACAGGTAGAAAATTAAACGAAATTGCAATGGAAATTCCCGCATATCCTACAAAAAAGGAAGAAGTTGATTGTCCCGATGAAATTAAATTTGATGTCGTAAAACAATTGAAACTCGATCTTACTAAGGATTTTGAGAATGTAAATACCATGGATGGCATACGAGTCGATTTTGAAAATGGGTGGGTACTCATCCGCCCTTCAAATACGAGTCCGATCATTCGTGTAACAATTGAAGCGGATGATGAAAAGAGTTTGAATGAGTTAATAAAACAATTTGTTAAAAGAACAAAGGATACAATAAATAGTCTACAACTTTGATCAATCAATTTCTTCTTCAGATGTCTCCCCAAATAACAGACTTGGAGACGCTTCTAAACGTTTGAATTCAACATTGGATTTTAACATTGGAGCTAGCTCAACCCCATTTTTTGGGGATAAGTTTAGGACAAACTTTGTTCTATTATGAGTCGTTCCTCTCATCTTGATTACTTGAAGCGTTCTTATTAGATCTCCCATTCGTTCAACATCTTCTAAAAATATTATTCCATCTGCGATAAACTCCTCTATCCCATATTGAGAATATTGCAAGACGCATGGCGGTATTTCAGATGTTAAAATAGTCGTACAATTCATAGCCGCCAGAGATGTTCCCAGCCTAAAAATGAAATCTCTGATCATTTCATTGGTTTGCAATCTGTAACACAATGAAGTTATTGAGTCCACTACCAACCGTTTTGCGCCCAGTTCTTTTGTAATATCTCTGATCACTTCAAATAGAATATTAACATCTTCGGCAGTGTATCTGTCAGAATTCAAGCCAAGACGATCACTAATATTCCATAAATCAATAATGCTAAGTTTATTTAATTTTATCAAGTTCTCATCAAAAAAATCATACCCTTTTAGGTGTGAAATTAATTTGTTTATGGTTTCTGAAGTGGTAAAAAAAACTCCCTTTTCATCTAATTTAATACCATTTGTTAAAAATTCCATGGATACTGTAGTCTTACCTACCCCGCTAGCTCCTGTTATTAGAACAGTGCTACCAACTGGAATCCCCCCATAAAGCTCTGAATCTAATTCCTCTATCCCAGTTTTACATCGGGATTTTATTTCCATGCCTTCTCTCCCGCACCCTTAAAATATCAAATATATTAGTAATTTAAAACTTTGTTTCTCATCTCAAACTATATTGTGTAAAAGAAATACATATTAATAATACTTTTTTGATTAGATGATGAGATTATCCGACCAGGGGAAATAAAATGACGAAAGATGAAGAACTATCAAGATATATGATACTGATTGAAAACTACAAAGAGCAATTGAATTCGTTGGATATGCAATATTCGTATCTGCAAGCCGCTATTGCTGACTACAATAAGGCCAAAATCACATTAGAACAACTGATTAAAGCAGATGACGGCACCGAAGTCTTGCTTCCTATCGGTGGAAGTACTTTTGTTAGTGCGACTGCAAAAAGCACGTCCAAAGTACTTTTTGACATAGGTGGTGGCATAGTAACTGAAAAAACATCTGAGGATGCTATTAAAAAAATAGATAAAAGGATAGAAAGCCTGCAACAAACTCAAGAAAAATTATCTTCCATGGCACAGCAATTACAGACAGAAGCAACACAAATATCTGATAAAGCACAGAGACTTCTAGAAGAAAAGAAAGAATAAACTTTTAGGTATAGAAGATGTTTAAATTTTTAAAGAAAAAATTAAAGAGATTTGAGGATCAACTTGAAGCCGAGTTGCAAACAGAATTAGAAAAAGAGACGAAAAAAGTTGAAGAGAAACAAGAGAAAAAAATAGCTGAAAAACCAGTAGAAACACAAAAATCAATAGAGAAACCTGCTTTTGAAGAGCCAAAAAAGGAGATCGTCAAACCCAAAATAGAAGAACCGCCTCAAAAAAAGATAGAAAAGCCAATTAAAAAACCTGAAGAAAGAGCAGAGCAAGAAAAACAAAGAAGAAAAGAAGAGATTGACAAACAGATTGAAGAAAGCATAGAAACGGAACTACAGCATATTTTGAGGACTAGAAAAAGTATAGAAGAAATTGTAAAAACAGAGGAATCAAGGCCATCACGTGGCATTAACGAGGAAAAACTAGACGAGTTGTTGTGGGATCTTGAAGTAGGTCTTCTAGAATCTGATGTGGCATATTCTGTTATCGAATCTATAAAAAAAGATATTAAAGAAGAACTAAAGCATGTTTCATTCGAAAGGTCAAAGGTTGAAGAGTTGGTTGAAAACGTACTGCGTAATGCGATAGCCCATGTTTTGAAATCAAATGAAATAAATTTCAATGAATTTATTGAAAAAAGTAAGAAACCTGTTGTGATAATGTTTGTAGGGGTAAATGGCAGTGGAAAGACCCTCTCCATAGCAAAGATTGCTTATATGCTGAAAAAACAGGGTAAGTCTTGTGTTATGGCTGCAGGTGACACATTTCGTGCTGGAGCTATAGAACAGTTGGAGATCCACGCAAACAATCTCGATGTAAAACTTATAAAGCATGGACCTGGTGCTGACCCGGCTGCTGTGGCGTATGATGCAATTGAACATGCAAGAGCAAAACACAAAGATGTAGTTTTGTTAGATACGGCAGGAAGGATGCAAACGAACGTCAATCTAATGGATGAAATGGCAAAGATAAAGCGTGTCGCAAAGCCAAGTATGATTTTGTTTGTAGGAGATGCTTTGTCTGGCAATGATGCTGTAGAGCAGGCAAAACGATTCAATGAGATCGTTGGCATTGATGGCGTTATTTTGACAAAAGTAGATACCGATGCTAAAGGTGGCAGTGCCCTATCTGTTGCGTATACGATTGGTAAACCTCTGCTTTTTATAGGTGTAGGGCAGAAATACGAGGACCAAATTCCCTTTGACGCTCAGTGGATGTTAAATAATATCTTTGAGAAGTAAAATATTTTTTACTGTTAATATAATCATTTTTATGCACGCATTGTTAATAGGAAATTATATAAAGAATAATTTATATATATTATGTAATAGAGGTAATTAGTCCTTGGAAAAAATAAAATTTAACAGGAAAATCTTAGGAATAGTGCTCTGCGTATTATTGACAACTATTGTCGTTCCAGTATCAGGACTTAAAATAGGTCATGGAAATCAAAAAGGGACATCAGATATAGAAACCATAGCACTTCCGCATGGCAGAACAATGGTAAAACTGATTCAACAATTAGATGAAACAATGGTTAAAGGCTACATAGAAAATCTTACCGCTTTTGGACCAAGAGTTACTGGTACAATTGGCTGCGAGCAAGCAGCAAATTACATTTATAATGAGTTCAAAAAAATGGGTTTAGAAGTTCGGTATCAAAACTGGACTTCTGGTGCAATTCATGGGAGTAATGTAGAAGCTACTTTGGAAGGCGTAGATAGTTCAAGTAACTCCATCTATGTTATCTGTGGACACTATGACGGAGCCCCTGAATCTCCAGCTGCTGATGACAATGGTGCAGGAACTGCTGCGGTTATGTCAGCGGCAAAAGTAATGAGCCGGTATACATTCGATCATACAATTCGTTTTGTTGTTTTTTCTGGAGAAGAACAAGGAATGCTTGGCTCTTATATATATGTAGAAGAAGCGCATCAAAACAAGGATAACATCATTGCATCACTTAACATAGATATGACAGGATATAACAAAAACAGCAACAATTCGATAGTACTATTTGAAAATCGGGCAACAAACTGGATAACTAAAGTTGCAATAAAAGTTAGTAAACATTATCAAGAATTTATAAACCTCGAAGTAAAACCTATACTTGGCAGTGGGGACAGCGACCAAAAAAGTTTTCGTCAATTTGGTTATGATTCAGTTTTTTTCTACGAAAGCAAAACTAATCCTAATTACCATACACCTAGAGACGCCATAGAAAACATGAACATAACTTATACCACCAAAGTAACAAAGCTTACCATGGCAACACTTGCAGAACTTTCTTCAATTGCTTTCACAATAAAGGGCAATACAGTATATGTTGGCGGTAGTGGCAGTGGAAATTACAGCAATATACAAGATGCAATTGAAAATGCTACAACAGGGGACACTATCTTTGTCTTCAGTGGAGCATATAGCGAACATCTCATCATTGACAAACCAATAGATTTAATAGGTGAAAATAAAGATAACACCGTAATTGCTATAGGTGGACAGAAAAATATCGTTTATATGTCCGGTAGCTGGGTGTATCTCACTGGATTCACCATTCAAAACATCAATAGCGAATGGTACAGTGCAGGAATAGACGTTTATTCCAATCACAATATTATCTCTGGAAACATAATATCTAACAACAATGGGTATGGTATCGGCGTATGGGAAAAATCTTACAATAATATTTCCAACAATATTATTACAGATAACAAAGATGGTATCATCCTCTGGCATGCATCTGTTGATAATTTAATTTCAGATAATGTTATCAAAAACAACGAGGTATCTGGAGTTACTCTCTCAGGAGGATCAAACGGGAATATAATATCACATAACATCATTGAAAATAATTCTTTTGGCATATATTTTCAAGGTAATTACGATAGTTCCGTTAATAGTCACCCATTCTGCAACATAATTTTTAAAAATACGATTACTAAAAATAAATATGGTGTCTATTTGGTTATTGCTTCGAAAGAGAACATAATTTGTAATAACAACATCACATACAACGAGCAGGGCATTTTTATTGGAATGCGTTGTAACTCAAATATTATAGAAAAAAATAATTTCATAGGAAATAACCGCCACGCTTACTTTAAGAGTTGTTTTAAAAACCGATGGATTAGAAACTATTGGGACAATCAAATTAGACTAAAACCTAAAATCATAGTGGGGCAGATGGACTTTATTCCCTGGAGACCACCCTTCCAATGGATAAACATTGATCTATTTCCTGCAAGAAAACCCTACAACATATAAAAATTCTGACCCTATTTTAATATCAGATAGTGCTTGCCTTTCTTATAAAAATTAAAAGAAATCATTTTTCGGTAATAACTGTAAAGATACTCGGTACTAGTTGTATAATAACACCTTAATAAGCAAAAAGACAAAATCAGGATTGAGGACTGATAAAAAATGATGATAGTCGGCCAGGTCTCAACGCAGGAAGAAGCAAAAGAGATGGAATTCGTAGCAAAGATACTCGTTGTAGGAAACAGAGCAAGAGTGCTTGCTTCAAAATCAAAGGGGATATAAAATGAATAAGAACGACAAAGAAAAAAATACCAAAAATAAAAAAAATATCCCAAGCGAAATACCCATCTGGATCAACATAGTATAAGATATTTATTACAGGCATCCAGTACAGTTGCATTTTGATTTATAGCCACTACTTTTTTAGCATAATATCTTTCACAAACATTTTTCATTACCTGGAAAGGCCCTCATGATTACAAATACAAAATCAGCTACATCTTTATATATAATATGCATAACGATCTATATCATAGTTGATTAATGTGAAAATAAAATCCAGAAACGAGATACTAAATGATATTGTAAGGGATGCAAAGAAATATCCTAGAGAATGGAAGGCAGTTTTTGGAAAAGATAAAGATCGGCTATCCCACGACTATTACATTTTCAATCCAAACATAGGAATTTATCTGTTGAAAGAGTATCAAAAAAACCCATTAGAGGTAAAGGGAATCGGTGGAAAGGTAGCAAGGCATATAGAGGAAGATGTTGAAGATGAGATAACTAGATATGCCGGCGATTTTGGAATAGTTCAAGGAAACATTCGAAGAATTTTAAAGAACATAGAAAAAGGCATACCTCCACAAAAAATATTAGATGCAGCAATGGATGGAGGGGATCTGGGGATTAAAATACCCGTTAGGGGACAGGCATCTTCATCAGAAAAATCGTTTACAAATTTGCGTGAAACGCTTTCAACAAAGCAAAAAAGACTTGACGAAAAACTTGAAGAAATGATGGCAGAAGAGGGTTTGTACACATCTTACGGTTAAAAATTTAGGAAAGATATTGTTTTATTTTGCCTTCTGTTGTTTTCCTTTTTTCTTGCAGGTCCACTAGCAATTTTTCCATGAGCTGTACAGCATATTTCTTGCAGTTGCCGCACATGCGTTGCCCATTTTTACAAGATGTATGAATCTCTTGCAGTTCTTTATCGTCCTCGATTAGATGATATAAAAAGAGTTCATATATCATACATTCGTCTGGTTTTCCACCTTCTTTTTTCTGTGCTTCTAGGCTTACTGCTCCACCGGTCTTTGCATTCATAACTTTCTTTGCAGCTGTTTCTGGTGGATCGGTTAAAAATATGGCACTTTCTGGTTTGGAGGACGACATTTTATCCCCAGTAAGTCCCGTAATAAATCTATGATAGGTGGAAGATGGTTGAATAAATCCGTATCCTCCAAACTTGGTCTCTGATTTGGCCAGCAGTTCATCAATCTTTGGAATGTCTTCTTCTTGTGCTTTTTGTATGTAAATTGCCTTGTAATCAGTAATCAGTTTCAATTCTTTAAAATTGAGTTTATGCAAAATTTCCTCTGCGTTGTCCAATAACTTCTCTACATCTGTATCAACCTTGACGAAAACCCCTATTTTATTATCCTTTGTTACAGTGACATTATATAATCGGTGAGCCTGAGCGATATCTCTACTTAATCGTATGTGTGGATCCTGATCTACACCTACAGGTACCAATGTTGGTCTAACTCCACCAAATTTTTCAAGTTGAACATGCAAAATATCACCAGTTTGCACCAATGGTGAAAATATATGCGCCATATTGGTTGACCCATCAAATCCATAGGTAGCAACCATCGTTGACCAGTTAATCTTTTTAGCCAAGGTATAAGCCATGTCTTTTACATCCTGATTCTTTGACTGGAAATAGATGTGACAATTCTCTGGTTTTAGACCTAGTGCAATGTAATTTTTAATGTATTCATTTACTGCAAGTGCTTTTGTTTCTTCAAGAGTTAAACCACGGGTTGCAAACGCTTCTATGTCGGCTACCGCAATAAAAATATCTGCACCAATGCTCTGATAATAGATAACCTCATCAATAACCATCTTATGGCCGAGATGCATTTTTCCTGAGGGCATAAGTCCAGTTAGAATGGCCCAGGGCTTCTTTTTGCGTATTGCATCGTGAACTCGCTCAAAATTTCGGTGACCAAAAACAATGCCTCTTCTCAGAAGTTTATGTGGGTGAGGCAAATCTTTCCAATCATCCTCTGCAAATTCTTCAATTCCGAATTCATCACGAAGTCTTGCATAGTCTTGATAATTAGCCGAACTCCAAGGATCTATCTTCATATTTTGGCACGTGCATAGAACAAATAGTATTTCAAAAACTTACCGCTCTTTTAAAAAGTGATATGTAGAAATGAAATTAGTGTAAAAAACCTCCAAAAGTGGTTAATTCTTCAATAGGAATATATTTATACAAGGATTGCCCAGTATTATATATGGAGCGAAAAAATTGATAACTATAAACCACTGTAAAAAATGTGATAATGATTTTATGATTCCAGAAGAATATTTCGATGGATTAGATACTACAATGTTTGTCTGTCCAGAATGTCATAGTCACAATTGGAAAAAATTATCTGATATGTCAATAATGAAAAAGTAATCATCCGATTTTTATTTTGCAGATTAATATCCATTATCTATCTAATCAAAAATGTTTTTCATATTAACTACCGCATAAAAGACCAAAACTTTATACATAAAAAATATATTATGATATCACAAAGATATAGCTTGATCCGTATGTGGAGAGATGGGATATAAAATATGGACTATCTAGAAAAAGAGTTATTTATACCGGCAAAAAGCAATTCTCATAACATAGCTGTTAACAAAGAATTGATGCCATTCATAGAATTAAAAAGGTGAAGAAAAAATGAAAACGATATTGGTTGTAGACGACGAGCCCGATGTGCGCGATACTGTAAAAATGATACTTGAAAAGAGAGGCTATAGGGTCATCACAGCAGTTGATGGAGATGATTGTCTAAATAGATTACACGAAGCAAATCCAGATTTAATATTACTTGATATTATGATGCCTGGTACGCCGGTTAAAAATGTTGTCGAACAAATAAAAAATAGTAAGATAGCTTTTCTTAGTGTAGTAAGGATCTCTGAAGCAGAAAAATGTGACCTTCTCAAACAAAAAAATATTGTTGATTTTATTCAGAAACCTTTTGATGTAGATGAATTGATTAGAAGGATAGGGGCGATTTTAAATGAGTAAAATAGAAATCAAAAAAGAACTAGATACTAACCAAGCTGCAATATTGCTTGTTCCCAACATAGAATACGATGATGTGATAGTAGATATGGCTAGACAGCTCTCTGGAAAAAAAATTTGTTATGTTACTCTTAATAAAACCTATAGCGCACTAAAGGAACTTTTAAAATTTAATAGTATTGATATGAACAATATTATCTTTATGGATGGTATAACAAGAAATGTAAAAAATCCTGCAGACATGGATGATTGTCGTTTTATGGATTCACAGATTACGGTGACGGAGCTTTCAAAAAATCTAGCAGCATTGTTGAGGCAAGATTTCGAGTATCTTGTTTTTGATTCGATTACTGACCTTTTCACATACCAGAGAAAAAGTTCCGTCGAATATTTTATTCAAACGCTTGTCAATATATTGGAAGAGAGAAACTGCAGAGGGATCTTTTTTGCTTTGAAAGGATTTAAATCCAGCAACTATGACCAATTTTTAGAAATTAATCAATCTGCTACCCTACAACAAAAAGAGAATCTGCCGTTTGGAGGAACAGACTTATTTAGTAGTAGGATGACTGAAGGAATAGCCATAATTGATTTGGCAGATGACAGACCAAAATAGAGGTGTATAAAATAGTTGGACGACAAAGAATCTAACATCAAAAAATCCTTGTTTTCGAGAATAGATAGAAAACTTACATTTTTATTTGTTATAGTTGCAATAGTTGCTCCAACACTTGGCATATATTATTTTTATATCATCGCGACTTCCACCATACCAGAATCTCTTTTTGCTGAACAAAGTGATTTGTTGAAAACCGCTGCGATTTTTGTAATATGTGTTATAGCCATCGATGCAGGAATAATAGGGTTTATTGTGTCGCGATCAATTTCAAAGCCGATTAAAGAGTTATATAAAGCTACTAAAGAAGTCGAATGTGGAAATTTTAACGTTAGAGTAAATATAAAGACAAACGATGAGATCGAAGAGCTAAGCCACGCCTTCAACAATACAACAACGGCCTTGAGCAGAATGGATGAAGAAAGAAAACAGATAGACAGCGCAAAAACAGAGTTTTTAAGTATTACATCTCATGAGTTGAGAAGCCCGATGACACCTATGAAGGCACAACTGCAGATGTTAGAAAATGAGTATTTTGGAAAATTAACAAAGGAACAAAAAGAGAGCCTAGCAATAATCATTAGAAATGCAGATAGACTCGACAAGATAATAGCTGATTTTTTAGAAATTTCAAGAATGGAAGCTGCCAGATTAAGATTCGTTTTTATGGAAACGAATCTTAAAGAAACCGTGCGGGAAACTGTTGGCTTTATGAAAGGTTTTGCAAATGAGAAAAAAATAGAATTAGTTGTAAATATGGAAGAACTGCCGATAATAGAGGTAGACTCTGATAGGGTGAGCCAGGTATTAAGAAATTTAATCAACAACGCTATAAAATTCTCTGATGAAAATAGCAAGATCGAGATCGGTGCTGTGGCAAGAGAAGATCACATACTATTCCATGTTAAAGACTACGGATGCGGGCTTACGCCGGAAAATCAGATACGCGTCTTTGAACCATTCTATCAAGTTGAAGAATCATCTTCTAGAGAGTACGGAGGAACTGGATTGGGCTTAACTATTTGCAGAGGTATCGTAGAGTCTCAAAAGGGAAAAATATGGGTCGAAAGCAAATTAGGTAAAGGTTGTACATTCTATTTTACCGTTCCTCTTAAACCCGTTAAAGAAATGGAACCAATAAAAGTTTTATTCTCCCAAAAAGAAGCTATCGAAAGAAAGATTAAGGAAGGATTTGAAACTATGCTTGGTCCATTAGGATTAGAAGAATTTGACGAATTAAAGAATAAAAATGCACTGTGGAAAGATGACATTTTTGAATATATTGATTCACTTACCGGCCAACACATACTCACCAAAGAACAAGGAGAAGATTTTAAAAATAAAATAAGTTACATCTTTGGAGGGGAAAAAGACGTTATATACCAAGAAAAAGATACACCTTGTGAAGTCTTGAAGGAGAGTTGATAAAACGAGATTAAGGGCACTGCTAATAATAGTGTGTCTAGCTGTTTCCATGATTCCCATTGGCATTATTGGTGGCATTCAAGGTTTTCAATCTAAATCTATAATGCTCATAGGTCTCATTGCCGTTGTTACATTTGTTACCTCAATTATAGTATCGTATCTTATATCACGATCTATCGAGAATCTGACGAAAAATATCGATGAAATATCTAGAGGCAAGTTTGATGTGGAACTTGAAAAGAGTGAAATTTATGAAATAAATAAATTAACGGACTCATTAAATAGAGTTATGGCTAGTTTGAAACTGGCAATACATAAAGTTGGTGTTAAAAAAGGAGAAATATTTGAAAGATCAGCTGAGTCTGTCAGAGAGAAATATAACGACCTGTTAAACAGCGTAACTGGCTGGGCATGGGAAACTGATAAGAAAGGCGTTTATACCTTCTGCTCTAAGAATGTTGCAGATACATTAGGATATCAACCTGAAGAAGTAATGGGCAAGAGCATCTTTGATTTCATGTCATCTGAAGAAGTTGAAAATACCAAACAAATTTTTGACGAATCAATCAAAAACAAATTGCCCATCAAAAACCTTGAAAACTGGCATATTGGTAAAAATGGTAAAAAAATCTGCATAGTTACAAATGGCGTTCCGTTTTTTGATGAAACAGGAAATCTGTGTGGTTATAGAGGAATTGACACAGATATTACGGCAAATAAAGATGTAGAAGAAAAAATAAATACTTTAAATGCAGAACTGACTGATCTAAAAAAAGAAATAAATCAACTATTGAACAAGCAGGAATTAAATAAAATCAATGTGAATGCAATTGATAGCATAAAGAATAAATTAGAAGACAAATGGTCGGAGCACGAGTTTGACTCAGTTTTTTTATTTGATGAAAACGCCAATATCTTGGACTGCAACGAAAATGTGCATAAAAAACTAGGATACACTAAAAGTGAAATGCTTTCACTAAATATGACAGATTTCGATGCTCTTGAGTCAAAGGAAGACTTCATCAATAAGATAAATGACGCGAAAAAAACAGGCAGTATAACTTTTAAAACGATACACAAGAGAAAAGATGGATCCGCTATTCTAGTTCATGAAAACGTGCAATATATCAAGGATAAAAACGTGTTTAAATGCATTGTAAGAGAGGATTATCCTCTAAAATAATGTATTTTAACACCATCAACTATTTATTCTGATTTTATATGACGGTCTCTTGATTATTATGATAAAAGCATCTAAACGTTCTCAGAGTGTTTCCTATGCAATAAGAGATGTCATTTTACCGGCAAAGGAATTGGAGAAAAAAGGTATTGAAGTTTTGAAACTCAATATTGGTGATCCGAATGCCTATGATTTTGACACACCACAGCATATCAAGGATGCGCTCTATAAAGCGGCAAACGATGGATATAATGGATATGCTCCTTCTGAAGGATATCCTGAATTACGACAGGCCATCATCCAGCGCGAAAAAAGGCGAAATAATGTAAATTATGATCCTGAAGATGTATGTATAACTACAGGAGTTACAGAAGCACTTCAAATTCTGCTGAATGCCTCTCTTGATCCAAATGACGAGCTGCTTATTCCTGGTCCTACCTATCCCCAGTATACACTCATTACAAGGGTAAATGATGCTTTACCTATTCCGTATAGGTGTATAGAAGAAAAGGCATGGCAACCAGACGTTGATCAAATCAGGAAAAAAATTTCCAATCGAACAAAGGGAATTGTTGTCATTAATCCAAATAATCCGACTGGTGCACTCTACCCAAAACAAGTAATAAAAGAAATACTTGACATTGCCGGGGAATATCAGGTTCCAGTTATTTCTGATGAAATCTACGATGATTTAACATTTGATGGCAAACAATATGCAACCGCAACACTTGCCAAAGATGTCCCCGTCATAACCTTCAATGGATTTTCCAAAGTCTACTTGATGCCGGGTTGGCGTGTAGGCTATGTCTTGTTCCATCATTCAGGCGAGCTTAATGAAATTCAAGATGCTTTCATGCGCATTGCTCGTTCACGACTCTGCGCAAGTTCCGTTTGCCAACGTGCATGTATCCAAGCGCTAAACGGCCCGCAAGATCATATCGAAAAGACAAACAAAAAATTAAGAGAGAGACGTGATTTCTCATATAAAAGATTAAATGAAATCGAAGGCATATCAACGGCAAAACCGGATGGCGCATTCTACATCTTTCCAAAGATTGAAGCGATGGAAAAAGGACTGTGGCCAGATGATAAAGCGTTTGTTCTCGATCTCTTACGTGAGGCCCACGTTTTGGTTGTGCATGGCTCAGGATTTTGTACCACCTATGGAAAAGGACACTTTAGAGCCGTTATTTTACCTCCGCTCGACACTCTCGAAAAAGCGTTTGACAAATTAGAAGCTTTTATGAAAAAGCGACTAAAATAATTTCATACTAAGAGGAATACATCTTTTTCATTGTTATTAGTGTTAGACAACATCCTACACCAAATGCATTTGCTGCAATTATTGCAATAGCATTGGAAAATATGCCATAGATAAACCACAGAGTCATACCAACTGCCAATATAGTAGGCATAAAGTATGATACATCGTCAAGTTTCTTTGTTTTGTAACCTCTAACTATTTGTGGTATAAAACCAATTGAGGTTACTGTTCCTGCGACCAATCCAAAGATCTCCAATAGAGTAAAATCCATAGTTATTCTTCATCTAGCAAAACATATTAAATCTTTCCAAAATACAAGAATAAGTTTTTGTACGATGATTGGTGACTATTTCATTTGCATTTTTAAATTTGAAAAAGATAAATAATATATAGTCCAAAGTAATAATTAGTTTTTTATGAGCGGTGATCAAGTTATTGGCACAAGAGGATTTGTAGCATGGTTTTATGCAGTAGTATATAACAGAATACTAGCTGCTTGTAAAAACATCTTCGTCAAAATATCGATGCATTTGATAGGGTTAATAGCTATTGTTGTAGGATTATATTTTTTGATATTAACTATGCCTTCTATTGCAAGCGTTGGGGGATTAGTTCTATTACTAATAGGCTTAGTTGTTTTTGTTATTCCTTTTGGGACAAAAAAATGATATTATTAATTTTGTAAAAACATTTGTAGAAATAGTTTATTAATAAAAATGTAATTACCACTAAAGTTTTGTATTAAAACATTTATGCATATCTGCTTGGGCCTGTGGGGTAGCTTGGCCATCCTTCCAGCTTGGGGTGCTGGGAACCTGAGTTCAAATCTCAGCGGGCCCATACATATCTTTTGAAGGACTTCCATTTGAAACAGAGGTTTTCGACCAAAGTTTTGATTTTACACCTAATTAACGACATTTTAGAATGAAACGAAACCAATCATACGGCGCAATTTGTAGATATTGTTTTGCATCGCGGACGTAGGCCATCGTAGTCTGGATCTCTTCGTGCCCAAGCCAATCCCTTACATCGTAAATATCGAAGTTCTTTGTTTCTAGTTTGGTTTTTATGAGTCTACCAATTGCACACCAATGTCTCGATACATAAGGTTGATATTCCGGAAAAATTGTTCGTACATGTCTTGTGATGAACATTCGGTATTGACTAATTTCTATAGGACGTCCGTCTGGCCGCAGATACAATGCGTTTCCGCTGTGTTGATTTGCGACTCTTGGTCGCCATTTATCAATCCAGTTCTTGAAGCTCTTGCGAGTCTTTCCCATCATTATTGGTTTCTCTGGCATTATAACCCGTGACGAGCCACTTTTCTTTGGTTCTGTAATAACAAGGATTCCTTCATCGAGTTTGACATCGTCTATGGTCATGATGCATGTTTCTGAAGGGTTCCTCCATCCTATCATAAACGTGTGCATCAATGTGTATTGGATTAGAGCATTTTCGTATTCATCTTTACAATACTTATGATGAACTATTTTGTGTACGATATTTGGGTTTGGAATGATTCGAGCCTTTGTTTGTGGGCATGGTGGTGGTTTGTAACTCCAATCTGTTAGTGGGATTCCATATGCTTTCAGAAACATCTTCATCGTTTTCCATTCATGCGACAGTGCCGATCGTCCAACACGCTCGATTTGCTCTCGATAATCCATATGTCGGATGAAGTTTGCGTGGCTAGGGTTTCTAAAATCTACTGAGACTGGATGATTTTCCATAAATCGTGCATATCTCAATCTCTTATCGACGGTACTTTTTGTAAGTCGTTGTCTCAGAATCGCATGAATTGCAACGTCATCAAACGAAGCCACTTGCGGATTTAAAGTAATTGGACAGTCTAGTCTGTTATACCCTATAAGATCATCTAAATTTACCAATTCAATCCCCCTTTCTTTGTAATTTTTTGTCTTACAATGTAAGGTAATGTAATGCAAGTATTTATATTTTATTGTCATATTATGTCTTACGATGTAATTATGGCCAAAAGAGAGACCATTTCCATAACAATTCGACTTCCCAAAGACCTAGTTGACTGGATAGATACACGCGTTGACGGAGTAAATTACAGAAACAGAACCCACGTTATCGAAAAAGCATTAATCGAATTTAAGAAAAAATAAATTTATTGTTTGTTTTATTTTTAACAACCCGTGGCTAATGACGACATTTTAAACATAAATTAAAGGACTATTTTATAGTCCTCATTAATCCTCGAAGAATTGGAAATGCATTAGGAAATCGTTCAAACAACCATGATATAAATGGATGTCGCGATGGTTCGTAAGGCATCGTGACCTCCAATGTCGACAAATTACTTTCAAGACCATCTGTATCTTTGGCTTTAGATTCAATGGTGAAAGTAGCTCTTGGCCTTGTTGTATGAAAAGTATGGTTGAGGATTATCTCTTCTCCAGACCTATATGGACCATGCCAATTACCACCAGTTCCATCACACCAATCAACCCAGTAAGATACATTGTCTCCATCGAGATCTATGGTTTTAAAAGAATAATTGTATGATACATGGTTTTTCCCTTTTGTGGGACCGTGAATCTCTGGCGGAAGCGGTGGACTACTATCGATTGCAACTAATAAAGGTTCTGACCATTCACTTTCAGCCTCATAAATATCCTTGGCTTTCAATCGCACTAAATAATTTCCCTTATTGACCCATTTATGACTAATAGTTGCCGTTTCATTAGAGTTATAAGTTCCGACCCAGCTGCTATTGGAACCATCGCCCCAATCCCACATAAAGTACAGGGGATCGCCATCGGGGTCGGTCGTGTTGGTCAAAAAAAGATACTCGACTCCGGGTTTACCATGAGTTGGACCCGAGATCATTGGAACATAGGGGGCTGTATTGTTACCAATAAATATGGTAAATGGATCGGATAAGTTGCTTTTAAACCTCAATTCATCTTCGGCTTTCACTCGGATATTATAGGATCCTCTTCGATCAAATACATGGGTAATGTTCATTATTTCCGCTGATGAAGTAAAATTAGTCCATGATGTTTCAGGACCATTACCCCATTCAAAACAGTACTTAACTAGGTCTCCATCAACATCAGTCGTTGAGGTATTGAATGTATATTCAACTCCTACATCTCCACCACTTGGACCAGAAATACTTGGTTTCTCAGGACGAGTATTTTGGACATAATCTATATCGCGTACTGATGCATTGGCGTCAACCTTCCCATAGCCGTATTCCTCATCCCAACCAGAAGGTCCAAGATCATCTGCTGTAGAATTAAGGATACTTCTTACTTGAGCATTTGATAAGGATGGATTTCTTGAAAGAAGTAGTGCGGCTACTCCGGTAACATGATCAGTTGCTGCACTTGTACCACCAAAGAAAACATACACTATATAGCCAGGATGATTGATGTCACGTCCTGTGGTAAGAATATTTGTACCAGGCGCGACTAAGTCTATTTCTGGACCATAGTTACTGAAGTTACATCGTTGATTATTTTGATCAATGGCTCCGACGCAAATGACCGTGTCAAATTTGCCTGGATATGCAATGGTATTCCCATGGTAATTACCTGAAGATGCTACGAGTACAACGCCATTATCCCATGCATACTGACAAGCATCCTCTAGGGCCTCTGAATAATCATAATACTGAAGGCTTAGACTGATTATGTCGGCACCGATGTCTGTAGCATGCACAATACCACATGCAGCCTTGTAACTTGGCATTGAATAGTTGCCTATATCCTCCGCCATTATCGTTACCTGAGCGATACCTGCTATTCCTAGGCTGTTATTCATAGTAGCGGCAGCAATACCTGCATCGCACGTTCCATGACCGCCATTAGGATGGTCATCCTCAGTTGGATCATTATCATTATTTTGCCAATCATATCCTTCGCCATAATAGTGTGTTAAATCCACGTGAGTAAAAACACCACTATTTACAATAGAAATACTAACTCCTAAATTGCCTTTCTCTACATCCCATGCTTCAGGACAATTAATTGCTTGAGGCCCCCATTGTTCATCCCAACCCTCATCATTTGGCACATAGCAGCCATAACCAATAAAATTAGGTTCAACAAAACGTATTGAATTCTCTTTTAGCAGGGACTGAATAAATGAATTTCTACCTCCTTCCACTCTAACAAGAGCTATATCCAAAACCTTATTTTCGCCAACAATAATTCCACCGTTTTTTTGAATTAAAGTTTTTTTAACAGTCGAACTAATACCCTTTTTAAATCCCACGATAAATTCTTTGTCAATAAATTTAGATTCAGAAGTACCAAATGTTTCTTCATTAACAGAAAATTTTCCGCATGTACTTAAAAGCGCCATATTCAGCAACAATCCTAATACGAGGATTGAACTCAATATTTTCTTCATATTTTTCCTCCCGCAACGTAAATAATTTAAATTTTAAAACAGTATATAAATATTTGCAGTAAAATACAAATTTTCCGATGCCATTAGTCCATCTGCAAAGTTAAAACTCTTAAAAAGCCAATTTATTTCAACTGGAACTTCTCCTGTTGACGTGTTTGCTCCTCAGCGGGCCCATTAAAAATTTTTACAAAAAAATCTTAATATCTAAAAAATAATAACATAAATTGCATGAATGCTGAAAAATCGCAAAAGTCTTGGTCAAATTATTTCGTTGAAAAACCTAAAATTTTTTGGATTTTTTACATAATAATTTTGACAATATTGATTGCAATGATAATATGGTTTGGATGGAAGGGAAACAATAGATTTTATTTACGTAGTCAGGATTGGATACTTGTTTACCTCCTAATCCTACACGCAATATTTTCACCTCTAATTTTTTACTTTAGAAAAAAAGAACAAAAGAAATGAGAATCGTTCATAATCAAGATGTTTTGAAAAATTCTTGTCAAGCTATGTTCCATCACATCGAAAAGCATATAATCTCAATTTGTTATATGGCATTTTGGTGATGTGGATGCAGAAGACGCTGTTTGATTTTATCGAAAATGATGACGATTCCAAAGAGATCCAAAAAAGTTAGAATTAATAGAAATTAGTATCTACTTATTCTAATTAGTATTGAAGGAGTATTAGATTTTTTGTGTTTTGTTTTTCCATATTCTCCAAAGAGATATGCCTAAAACTATTGCAAAAACAACGAAACAGGCAACAGCGATGTAAAGCAACGTTGGGTCTTGGTAAATTGCTTGACTAATTCCTTCAGATTTATCAGCCAATGCATGCGTGTTCTTCGATAGGGTATCCGTGCTTTCATTTGATATTCTGGCCAATGAAAAATTATAAGCTAAAGATTTTTTATTCATTAAAATACTTAACAAATCTGGGGCACCTGACGGCAAATGGATACTTGCAACATTGGAACGATCCAGAGCTACATATTTCATCGCATCGCTGCCTTCAGCCAATATTGCTCCATTTCCTGTTGTTAAAATATTGTTTCCTATGGTAGTCACAGTTCCTTTCACATACTGCATAAACTGAGCAATTCCTACCAACAGTGCAATAAAGGTGGTAGTGAATAACACAACAATTCTAGTATTCTCTGGATGCAGCAGGCATTCGCCTTTCCATGTAAGTTTGTAGTATACCCATTTGTGACCGTCTCGCTCGTTTTTCTTTATCAATCCGGCTCCGTTAAGTTTTACTAAATGCTCATGAAGGGTTGCTTTATTCAGGTTTGTTGTAGTACAGATATCCTTTAAACTCATATTCTTACCATCTAGCGACCTTAGGATATCTAATCTTGTATCGGAAGCAAGTGCTTTGAAGGTCTCTCTATCTAGTGTAACTTTTGTCATATCTATATAGTAATTAATGTTATGTTATTTAAAAACTGTTTGTTTTCGTTCGGAAATTTCCGAACGATTTTAGAGGTTATAAGGGGCCACATAGTCTTTTAAGGTAAAATTATAAATCATAACTAACTATTACAACCAAATTGTATGAACAAAAAAGAGCTTATACAACTGCTTAAAGAATGCGAAGCTATCAAGTTCGGACGATTTGTATTGACATCAGGTGCGATAAGCGATTACTATATCGATATTAAAAGAGCAAGTACTAGCCCAAAAATACTCAAAAAAATTGCTGAAGCAATGGCAGAATATGCAGATAAGTACGATCTTTTAGCAGGTATGGAGCTTGGTGCAGTACCCCTAGTAGTTGCCGTTTCCTTAGAGACGGGCATTCCATATGTAATTATAAGAAAAGAAAAAAGAGAGCATGGAACAGGTAAACAAATTGAAGGTGGAGATGTTAAAAGCAAAAAAGTTCTCGTTATAGAAGATGTTGCGACCAGTGGAGGATCAATATTAAAAACGATAGAAATTCTACGTGAAAGCCAGGCAGAAGTCGACAAGGTTTTGGTTGTGGTTGACAGAGAAAGTGGAGCTAGAGATAAAATACAAAAGCTAGATGTTGCTTTCATTCCATTGATATCTGTCAGTGAAATTTTAAAAAAATAGACTAGAATTAAATATTTGAATTACATTCAAAAAAAAAATCGGGAGGCAGATTACTTTGAATATATTGGTAGTTGGCGGTGGCGCTAGAGAGCATGCTATCTGTGATGCTGTTTGTCGTTCTGAAAAGGTAGATCTCTATTCTGTTATGCACAATTTGAACCCGGGTATAGAACAGTTGTCAAAAGGTTATTTGCTTGAAAAAGAGACCAACATTAAACAGGTTGTTGAATTTGCAAAGAAGAAGAAAATTGATTTATCAATTGTTGGACCTGAGGCGCCACTGGAAGCTGGACTTGTAAACGAGTTAGAAAAAAATGACATTAGTGCATGCTCTCCCAATAAGGAGGCGGCAAGGATTGAAACCGATAAAGAATGGATGCGTAATCTGCTAAAAAAACACAAAATACGTGGTCAACTCAAGTACGAAAGTTTTACGGATGCTAAAAAAGCAAAAATATTTATCGAGGATTTAAACGGCGAGGTTGCCATCAAACCTATCGGATTAACAGGTGGTAAAGGCGTCAGGGTATCTGGCGACCATTTCCGTGGGATAAAAGAAGCGGCTTTGTACACAGAAGAGGTAATAAAAAATAAAATCGGCGGGATGTCTAAGGTTTTGATAGAGGAAAAGGCTGCTGGAGAAGAATTTACTTTACAAGCATTTTCTGATGGAAACAGCATATTGCCGCTTCCTGCGGTTCAAGATCATAAAAGATTACTCCCAGATGATAAAGGTCCAAACACAGGAGGCATGGGGTCATACTCTTGTGCCAATGGTTTGTTACCGTTCTTATCAAAAAGTGAGTATGAAGAGAGTACTACTATTTTACAGAAAATAATTGAGGCGCTAAACAAGGAAAACTGTAGATATGTTGGCCCAGTTTATGGACAATTTATGATAACTGCGGATGGACCAAAGATAATAGAGATTAATGCACGGTTCGGCGATCCCGAGGCCATGAATGTATTACCACTTTTAGAGACAGATTTTATCGATTTATGCAAGGCTATGATAGACGGCAATCTAAGTAGTAAAAAAATTAAGTTAAAAAAGAAATCCACCGTGTGTAAATACGTCGTACCTGAGGGATACGGCGTAAAGAGCATGGTTGGAGAGAAAGTTATCGTTGACGAAAAGGCCATAGAAAAAACTGGATCAAAATTATTTTATGCATCTGTTAATAAAAAGAATAATTATATTTATACTATGAGTTCGCGCTCTCTGGCTGTTGTTGGTCTAGCAGATGCATTATCAGACGCAGAGAAAATCTGTGAAAAAGCATTAACCTATGTAAAAGGAGATCGCATCTTTATCAGGCATGACATCGGCACACCCGCGCTCATTGAAAAACGTGTACGACATATGAAAGAATTACGTGGAATATAAAATGAAAGAAGAAATTTTTGTATATTTTATTGGTACTGCTGGTTCAGGAAAATCTACATTAACTCATAATTTTCAAAAATGGATGGAAATGAGAAGCCTAGATGCTATTACGGTTAATCTTGACCCTGGTGCTGAGAACCTGCCATATGAGCCAGATGTAGATATACGTGACTGGATATCCCTCAAAGAAGTGATGGAGACCTATAAGCTAGGACCAAATGGCGCACAAATAGCATGCGCGGATATGCTAGCGCTAAACACATCTGATGTTAAAAAAAGCATAGAGTCATTTAAAACCAACTACGTTCTACTGGATACTCCAGGACAATTAGAATTATTTGTTTTTAGAGAAGCGGGAAAATACATAGTCAAGTTTTTGAAGCCAGAGAGATCCGTTATCGCTTATCTTCTTGATCATGCCCTGGCCAAAACTGCATCAGGATTCGTCTCACAACTTCTGCTATCCTTTAGCGCTAACTTTAGGCTTAACCAGCCACAGATCAATATCCTAAGCAAAGCAGACATGTTAACAGAAAAGGAGTCTGAGCTTGTAGAACTGTGGTCTAAGGATATGGACGCATTGCAGGATGCAATTCTAAATGAAGAATCATCACTGCACAGAGAAATGAGTCAAGGACTGTTGCAAGTAATACAAGGATTTGAAAATCAAACAAAATTCATCCCCACCGGCAAAGATGATTTCCTTGGCATAGAAGATCTTTATACTGCCATACAATTTCAATTCGAAGGTGGAGACGACCTAATGAAAGACTAAAAACTATTTGACAGGCCTGTTTTTTATCTAATCCTGTTTAACAATTTTTGTAATTTTTGGGTCTCTAGCCAATAGAATGGCCATAGAGTCGGATCTTTCCATAGCCAATTTGTATCCCAAACGGTCAGCAAGTTTAATTCCAAAATCATGCACACTATTGTGGTAAGGCATATTGGAGCGGTTCATTCTTTTCCTGGAATAACCTACAAAAACATATCCTTTTGGCTCAATAAATAACGGAGAAGCCATCTCATCCAACTTGGCATACTCGTCAATATACCGCTCATCCATATTCCAACCATCAACCAAAGTATGACGTATAACGGTTCTAGTATCAAGAGAGGGCAACAACTTTAAAGTTTCAATCAATTTTTCCCAACCGTTTGCTATCAATGGAGAGCATAATTTTTTGTATACCTCTTTATTTGGAGCGACAACAGAAACATACAACTGCTTAGGCAAGGGATCTAGATGTTCTAATGCCTTTGAATTTGTACCATTGGTAACAAGAAACGTTGTCATACCCTTTTTGTGGCATTCTTCAAAAAATTCTCCTAGTTTTGGATATAACGTCGGCTCACCAGATAGAGAACATGCAACCATATTTGGATCGTTAGCTTCTTTCCATTTTCTTTGGTCGCATCTCGCATCCCCCTTAAAACCAGTAATAAGTTTACGCTGAGCCTCGATGGATTTATCTAAAATATACTTAGGATCATCTATCTCTTTGAGTTCTTTTTCTACAAAACCTTGGTGCCTCCAACAAAAAAGACACATTTGAGTACATTGATTTATAGCAGGAGTCATCTGCAAACAACGGTGGGATTCAATTCCATAAAATGTTTGTTTATAGCATTCTCTTCCGAAGAGGAGGCTCTGCTTCATCCAATGACATAGTTTTACAGCAGAATGTTGACCTACAACAGCATAATGTTGTTTTTTTAGGATATTTTGTAATTCTGTGTTCATGTTTTTCAATTAAACAATAAACTATACTTTATATTAACTATATGCCTTTTAAAAAATAAAATAAGACTGATCTCTCTTAGAGTAAAATTTTATGTGGTCAGTCTATTTCGAAATCTTTTATACTTATTGTTCCATAATATGTTCCTGCTTTGTAAATGTTTGAAGATTTGTTTTCTTTTTTCATACCATTTTGCTCCCTTATGTGCTATAATGTAGCACGATAACATGGTACATATATAATCACTCTTAATAAACTTTTTCTTTTTAAATTCAAAAAATCTCAAAATATAAGAAGAGAAAATAATTTAAAAACAAAAGCTTTATGTTTTTGGATGAGCGACAAAAAAACGTATAATCCAAAACAAGTAGTTTGGGAGATTACATTAAATTGTAATTTAAAATGTTTACATTGTGGTTCTTCAGCAGGTAAGACGAGACCCAATGAATTATCCACTGAAGAAGCTCTGCATCTTTGCAACGATTTAGCAGAAATAGGTTTTAGGGGAATGGGGCTAATGGGTGGAGAGCTTTTCCTCAGAAAGGATTGGGAGACAATATCTAAAAGAATTAAAGATTTAGGGATTGCGTTGTCTATTATTTCTAATGGATTTTTTAATACAGAAAATATAATACCGAAATTAACGAAATTAGAAGTTGACTGTTTTATGATTGGACTTGATGGTGCAACAGCAAAGACGCACGATGCAATAAGAGGTGTTTCTGGATCCTTTGATAAAGCAGTACAAAACTTTCGTTCTGCTAAAAAATCTGGTTTGGTTACCGGAGCGATAACAACTATCCATAGAAATAATTACAATGAATTGCCAAAGATCAGAGATTTTATAGTTGATGAAAAAATTGATTGGCAGATTCAAGAGGCGACACCTATAGGCAGATTCAAGAAAAAATTATCTTTATCTGGAGAGGAGCATTATGCTTTAGGATTATTTATTTTACAAACTCAGCAAAAGTATTCGTCAAAGGATTTTACAATTGTTGGTGGCCATAATATTGGTTTTCATTCTTCACGTATTCCTAATCTAAGTCTATATTCTGAGTGGAATGGTTGCATTGCTGGAAAAGAGGTTTTAGGCATTCAAAGCGATGGGGGAGTTAAAGGATGCCTTGCATTATCTGATGATTTTATTGAGGACAATATTAGAAATAGAAGCGTAATAGACATTTGGAATGATCAAAATTCATTTGAATATACTAGAAGATTTAAAAATGATGATTTAGGTGAGAATTGTAGAAATTGTAAGTATGGTAAAAGTTGCAAAGGTGGATGTACGACACGTTCTAGAACAATTACGGGCAAAACTCATAATGATCCATATTGTTTTTACCGAATCGAGCGAGAATTGTTCAAATGTTAAATAAAATTTAATAAAGATTTATTAAACATGCTGTTTTAAATATAACAAATTTTTAAATTTTTGTTATAAAATTAACATATAATATTTATATTGGTTACATCATTTAAAGTTAATATGAACGAAAAAAATAAAATATACGAACTTGGTAAAACTCTTGGGCTAGATAAGAAAGATATTGATAAGGTCTTATCGGCAAAACCAAAAACAACCGAAACAGTAAAAACCCCAGCAGTAGATATGTATAAAGCTGGTACAAAATATGGAACGATAAGCCACCTGGATCTCTACAAAGGGGGGATTTTATACGGCACAATAAGTCCAAAGGAACTTTACAAAGCTGGTACGCGCTACGGCACAATAAGCCCGAACGATTTACTATAATTTATAGAGATCTATTATAGGTGCTAAAATAAAAAATGCATAAACAAATTTAGCAACATCAAAATCACTATTTAATTTAAATAGCAGAAGCAAGCATGGTATCTCAAAATTAGCATTTAATCAGTTCTTTTATTCAATTAATATGTTAGAAATTTTTAATTTAATATCCATTTTTCAAAAATTTAATATGTATAAGTAAATCAATAAAGTATAAAAGAAACAATCTGAATTCAATAAAGTGACATTATGGAAATACTAATAGTATATTATTCAAGAACTCAAAATACTGAAAGTATTGCAAAACAAATCTACGAATTTTTAGAAAGTGAACATCATGCACAACTGTTGAGGATATCTGAAAAAAGAAAATATCATTTTTTAAAACTTACGTTTGCTCCAATAAATGACAAATATTTTTCCATGGTTATTGGTTCTCCGCAACTTTTTCTAAATACGAAATTAAAAAAGGATCCGGAGATAGAAAATGTTCCTGTCGACTTACTAAAATTTGATTTATTGATAATAGGCTCACCAATCTGGTATGGGGGGCTTCCTCCAGCGATGAATACCTTCATAAGCCATTTAAAAAAGATAGGCTATAGAAAAAAAGCTTTGGTTTTTTTGACATCTGGACTTGGAAGAAACTATGAAAGATATGCTGACATACTAAAAAATGGACTTGAGAATATTGATATAAAGGTACTCGCAAAGATTCATGTTGATTCAAGAAATGCAATATATTTAACGAAGGAAAATAAAAAAACTATAACAGAGAGCATTAGATCAAGCGGCTAAATTAATTTCTTCAAGATACCTTTTACGTGGTGGAGATTACCAAAAATTTATATAAGGAGAACATAAATTAAAATCTAGGACATGGTTAAAACAAAAAAAATCTTGACAGTGATAGTGGTTTGGCTATTCTTAGGAATAACATTAGCACCAAACATAACAAGTATAAGTATCGATAGCTGTTTTCCTTCATCTGATTTTAATTTTTTAAACAAAGATACGAAAGAATATTGGGCAGTAATTGTTGAGATCACAGAATACCAGGACAGAAGTTTAAATCGAATTCATGGTGATATTTACTCATTATATAATGCATTGAAATCTTCTAAAAATTGGAAAGAGAATCATATTAAACTTCTTATTAATCAAAATGCAACAAAGAAGACCATCTTGGATGCTCTCGATTGGTTAGCTAATAAATCATCATCTGATGATGTTGTTATGTTTGCATATTATGGCCACGGCGGCATAGCTCATGATAAATTAGCCATTATTCCCTATGACTATGATAAAAAAACAGAATTAGCTGTCGATGTCGATGAGTTAAACCAAAAGTTTAATAATATTTCTTACAAAGGTATGTTATTGATATTTGCATGTTGTCTAAGTGGATCATTTATCGAACCTCTGTCTCACCTAAACGATAATGTTACTACACATATGATTCATTGTCAGCAATTTGTTACAAAATTTAAAGAAAACCTTGAAAAATCAAATAGAATCATTATCACTTCTTCTCTTCCAAATAGTGATTGCTACTATTTGCCTTGTTTAGTATCAATAATCGGAAGAGGATTAAAAGGAAAAGCCGATAAAGATCATAACGGCATTGTATCAGCAGAAGAAGCTTTTTACTATGCGAAACCAAGAAATCTTATGACTTTAGCAATAATCTGGGGAACATTTTATGGAATTTTACCGTCGGTTATACTTAAGCAACGAATATTATCTTTAAGGACTTTTGCCAGACCCATTCTAGCATTTACAACTGCCAACATATATTTTTATTTGTTACACAGAACGTGGATTTTGCCTTTTCTGCAGATTTATGATGGATATGAAGGAGAATTACCAATAACATACATGTAATTTTTCAAAGTATATTTAATTGTTGTATGGATTTGCATAATCACTGATAATAAGTATCAAACTGATAAAAACTATTGATATTTAAAAGCATATTTGAAAGCATCTTTATACATTGTTCTAGTAGAAAAATTATATTCAGCCATGCCGATGAATGGATAAAAACCTAAATGCATGCAACGAGCAACTCTCTTCATCAAAGGAGAATATGAGTGAAATTCCTTAGCAATCCTTTTCGTGCCCTCTGCAAGTTCTTCTGCAGTCATGTTTTTTGGTTTAAAAACTACATTAAAAAGATCGTATCGGTTCCAATCCTTCGAAAATATTCTGCCTTCTTTCTCCAATCTATCAAATAAAGGTGTTCCTGGAAACGGGGTACAAATGAAAAATTCTGCTTCATCCAATTCTGTATCATATGCTTCATTTAATGTAGAATCAAAAATATCTAAGGCATCGCCATCAAGTCCTAATATAAAAGAACCCACCACCGCCATTCCATAATCATGAATTTTATTTATTGCAGAGGCGTAATCTTTAACCTTATTTGATCTCTTTTTTACGTCATCGATACTGATTTGAGAAACAGATTCTAATCCGATGGACCATGCGATACAACCTGCTTCACTTGCTAGTTTTAAAAGCTCTTCATCTCTGTTCAAAATGTTTACATTTCCGAAACAGGCAAACTTTTTGTTTAAAGGTTTCATCTCTCTAAACAATGCCTTTGTGTATTCTGGATCCAAAGTAAGAGAAGGATCGGATGAAACAAGAGCTTTTTGTGGTATTGCTTTTATCGTCTTAATCGCGTCTTCCAGCGGCATTACACGATGTGTTTTTCCAAATGTTTGATTTGTAATTGAACAGAATTCACAGCCAACCGGACAACCTCTCGTTATTTGAAATCGTTGTGGAATTAAAACAAATCTAATGCCATAACTTTCATATGGAGATATATATCTCAACTCGCAAGGTTTTTCTGGAGTGTAAAAAGGTTTTAACCTGTTATTTTCCAAATCTTGCAATAGTTGAGGCCAGGTTTCCTCAGCCTCACCTATGACTACACTATCTGCATGCTGCTTTGCTTCTTCAGGTAATGCAGATGGATGCCAGCCACCGAGAACAACCTTTACACCGCGCCGTCTAAACTCATCAGCAATTTTATATGCCCTTGGAGCAGTCATTGTACTTGATGTAATACCAACCACATCATATTTTTCATCAAAATCAATTTTTTGATAGGTATCATCAACTGTCGCTATGTAATGTTTCTTGGGCGTTATAGCAGCAATCTGAAAAATAGCAGATGGAGGCAATACACCCAATTTTGCTGATAGTCTATTACCAAAGGATTTTTTAATATCTTCAGCACACGCGTGAACAAGTAATATCTTCATACTTTTTGCAATAAACATACAGTGTAATAAAATTTGCTCATTGTTCTTTATAAATCAAAATAACAAAATATTTTTTACAGACAGAACCAGAAAATTTATTTTTTTGCAGTATATCGTTTGTCAATTTATTATAACATATAAGTTAACAATCTGCACCCTTTCTATTATATTCTGCTCAATTGTTTTGAATATATAAAATTTTGATTCACATCTAGCGGATAAAAAGGACAGGTATAAGAATATTCATATCAGTAAGGATGTGCATTAGTATGCAAGCAGTTAAATTTTTTCTACGCATATACAAAACTGTGATTACTATTGACCAAGTCCCAATTTGAATAGCCCCGCCAAGCCCCCAAAAAGGAATATGAAACATCACAAACACAATGTAAGAAATTATTGCACTTACTCCAATATGCCCCGTCAGTGTATTCAGTCGTTCAATCATATATCCACGAAAAATTATCTCCTCTGTTATTCCTGCCGTGAGTACCATAGCGACACGCAAGCTGAAAGGAACCGTAGATATAATTTGTGCAGCGCCGCTATTTGAAGCAGTTAAATTTAATGCACTAATTATAGGTGTAGTAATTAAAAAACACGCAGACCCTACCAAAAAACCTAAAACGCCCCAAAATACATCTCTTTTTGACATTTTTTTTATTCCTATGGAGCTTAGCGTTTGATGCTCCAAAAATAGAATCAATGCCAGCAGAAATATCACAATTAGCCACTGCTCGACCAATCCCATTATGAGTCTCAGGTGATCAGTCAATATCTCTTTACCCCAACCAAGATATAGATTAGATGCAAAAGAGAAAACTAGCGCAACAAATAACCCAATGATGATTGGAAGATATCTTCGTAAATGTTTATTGATTAGAATGAGAAAAGAGTTGCCCATGTTCATAACAATAAAAAATATGATAAAAACTTTTTGTATTATTTTTTTGCAGTTAAAACTAAAAAATCAATTTTTTCACGTGTGGCCTTCTTTGATAATTTCTCATCATACGTGATTAGATAATCTGTATCTATTCTAGTAAAAACATTTTTATCAGGCACACCTCTATGAACTTGGAGTTTTTCTCCGGTAAAACTACCTTTACCATATCCCCAATCAACCTCTTTAAAACCAACTTTACGGCATGCATCACTTAATTCAACCAGGAAATGAGTAATTGAAGATATCCACCCAAAAATGATGCTTTTTATTCCAACTACACACCATTCATCTGTTTTATATGTCTCATATTCAATAAAACCACTTCTCATCCCATGTGTATATCTCCGCTTCCATTCTCGACCCAATACTACATTTTTACTTGGATACAAATCTTGAACGTGAATAAAAACTCCTTTTTCTGAAAGTGCTTTACATACTTCTTCTACAGCGTTCTCCAGATTGTAACAATCGTCCCATGAAGAAAGACCCATTATCAGAGGAACATCATTGTGAATTCGACTTATGCTGTATATATCGCCCTGCTCAACCACATTATTGTAGCCTAGATGTTTTATTACACTATTCGCACAATCTACAACCTGCGGATTGCCATCATATAACTTCCAATTTGCTTTGAATCTATCTGGAAGCATAGTGAAAAGATAAGCGGAGGAGCCGCATCCGTACTCTATCCCAAGATTATTATCTGGAGAATATTCGTCTAAAATATTTGCAATAGCATCTTTAAATGCTCTACTCACAAAGGCCCTATGTTTAGGAAACTCCGAAGTCATAATGATATCTTGAGAACGTGTTTCTTGGATTTCTTTATCAGGTGTACGTTTGCTATAGAGTGCTGAAGCATCTTCCATACTCAGTTTTTTTATTAAAAACTCCCCTTCAGTTTCAGCCATAGCGATTAGTAATAAAAAAGATTATTTAAAGGTACGTAAAAAGTAATTTTCATTTTTAGGATGTTTTTCAAAGATCAGAAAAATATTGAAAATTCTCTAGGTTAAATAGGTATAACGGCATCTTTTTGTTTTTTTTAGATTGTTAATATTGATACCATTGACGTCGAATTTTATTTTTGGCCGAGGTGCTAGTTGAATTTTAGCAGATATGTTTTTACTAATTAAATGTGAATTCAAATCAAAAGAAATACCGACGCCCTCAGGTGGCATTATAAAATCTAACTTTAATGAGTTATGTCCAATCTTGGAGATTGGTCTTTGGGATTCCATTTTACAAATACCATGCAATTCAATTTTTTCCTTGCCATCAAAATAGTATCCTGTAACACTGCCGGGAGCCTCAAAAAAGGAATAACCAAGATAAAATTTTCCTTTAGAAAATCTAGTTATAGATTCCACAATACTTTCCTCTGTCATTTTGAATTGCAGATGTAATTTTTCAATTCCTCTCATGGTAGTAATTTCAAGCTCAGAAGGATAATAAAAATCGTACCCATTTACTAATATTGTTTTATTGTATCGAAAACTTGCGTTGCAAAATTCTGCATATGTTTTTCCATCTTTAGAAAGGATTAGGATACCTGCCAGGGGCCCCTCTGCAATCCAAAACAGTATATTACCATAAAAAATCGTCCACCCGTTATCGAGTAATGCCCAACTCCAATCATATCCTGCGGGACTATTTTCTGTAGTAAATGTTATGGATTTTGGTATGTGTATTCTATAATTATGAATCCACCAACCAATAAGTTTTAAATAAGTTGAGAAAAGTTTTTTAGATTTTAAAAAATTAGATAAAGAAGATTTATATGAAAAATCTCCCCATACATGATCAAAATATCCTTTGCCAGCTATGGAAAAAATCCTGTCATCTATTTTCATTTTACCTGAAATATTATTTTTTGGTATGAAACCATATCTATAGAAACCAAGCCCCATTGGAAGCCAACCATTTGTGGCATCCTGGGCAACCCAATGCGGTAATGACTCAGCAGTATATCTGAAATTTAAATCGATATTATTCTTTGGATCTTTAATACAAAACTCATAGTCTGGATACGACCCCTTTACATAAGAACTGTCGTATCTAATATCTAATCTATTTTTAGCAGATTCCAATTTAGCAAAATCATTCTTTGAAAAGTATCTGAAATGTTTATGGCTGTCAATATCAAAGAGTGTTATCGAAAAAGCAGAACTAGTCGTTTTTATAAACTGTTCAAAAAATTCGGTTCTTAAAAACCAATTCTTCTTATCTTCAATTGATTTAAAGAATGCTTCTACACACCACCATTCTACGACACTAGGAAAATGTTCTCTTTCATCTTCTGGTGTCCATGGGTTTTTATATTTTTGATTCATGTATGTTAATAGGTATTAGTTGCTTGTAATTTAAATATACCTTTATAAAATTTTTACACGTTATCTAATAATCATTTTTTATTTGATCTAAACATTATTCAAAACTTACGCAGGGTTAATATTTTCTGTTTTGCAATAGATGTTTTATTTACTAGTATTTCGATTTAAGCAACGGCACAATTTCAATGATTGAAAACATTATGCTATAAACAATAAGCATATAATTATGATGACACTTTTTATGAGTACCTATAGGAAAACTAAATTAACTAAAATATTATTTCTATCTCGAGAATGCAAAAGTATGGCAGGTAACAATAAGTATAAATTATCTAAATACGTAGTTGAAGTAAAAAGAAGGGATGGATATGCATTATACCATTCTCTTTTTGGAAATCTTTGTTTGCTCGATAAGCAGTCTTTGAATCTTCTAAAAAGTTTCAAAAATGCAAAAACCATACAAGTTGTGTTAAAGAAGTATGAAAGTCAAACCGTTCAAAAAAAGGCCCAAGATCTCTTAAAGGAATTTCTGAGAAGAGAGTTTTTGATAAGATCTGGTACGGATGAATATTCTGAATTTAAAAAATATGTTAAAAATCAGAATAAAAATATAGACAAAGGCAAAGAAATTTGCATTATTCAACTTGTGGTTACAAACATTTGTAATTTTCGATGCAAATATTGTTTTGTTGATACAGCGTATTGTTCAAAGGAGCGGACAAGGACACAAAAAGATCCCGAGAATCAAATGATGAAAAAGCAGGATGCAAAAAAATATATTCAAACTGTTATAAAGCATGTAAAAAAACATGATCGAAAAAATATGTTCATCCAGTTTTTCGGCGGCGAACCGCTCGTAAATTGGCCTGTTATAAAATATGTTTTGGAAGAGTTTTCTGATGGGAAAAAGTATGACATCAAAATCCGATATAGCATTGTAACGAATGGATCTTTGATTACAGATGAAATTGCAAAATATTTTAAAAAATATGATGTAGCCGTTATTGTTAGTTTTGATTCCCCTCTAGGGGAAGATCGCGTTCTCGCAAATGGAAAAAATAGTTTGCAAGTTGTAAAAAAGAATATAAAAATTCTAAAAAAATACAATAATAGGATTTCAACAAATACCGCTATAACACTAAAGACATTTCAATACTTTGATATAGACCTTGTTGATTTTGCGACTCAAAATGGTATAAAAGAGATTGGAGTAGTATTTGATTTTAATTTAGAATTTTATAAGGAATATTCGACTTCTAAAATTGTAGGCAAATTCTGGAAATTTTATTTGTATGCGAGAAAAAACGACATTGTTGTCACAGGATACTGGCATCATGCTTTTCAGCTCATTCTCGAAAACAAACATTTTGAAAAAGGAGGATACAAAACCTGCCCTGCAACGGGTGCGCTATTGAGCATTGAGCCATCAGGAGTTGTATATGCTTGCAAAGCTACATCAGCGTATTTTGGAAATATGAAAAATTTTCAAAAGATATTTTCATCAAAAAATTATTTAAATTATGGAAAACATCCATTTCGAAGAAGAGCGTACTGCAAAGGTTGCGAAATTGAGAATTTTTGTTCAAATATATGTGCAGGAGTACGTGAAAAAAATTATCATTCTATTTCAAAAATGCACGAACCGACTTGCCTTATCAACAAGCAACTTGTTAAAAATTTAATTAAAGAGTTAGAGCCAAGTAAATTAGATGTTTTTAGATTAGTAGTTAGTTAATTGTATCTCATGTATAAGAGTTATAATTAACTACTTTCAGATATAAGTTTATGTACGGAATTGATTTTTGCGCACACTTCTCAGTCGGTGTGAAAGATTTCAGAAAGCAAAAAGGTTATAAACAAAGTTAAATACTCGAACAGAAATCCAGTTAACTATTTATGATTTATCATCTGGAATGCGCCTCATGGGAGATTACTTTAAAATGTAATCTAAAATGTTTTCATTGTGAGTTTTCTGCCGGAAAGGCATCACCTGATGAGTTATCCAATAAGGAAGCAATCAATTTATGTGAAGACCTTGCAAGATTATCATGTAAAAGAGTTATTTTAATGGGTGGAGAACCATTTTTACGTAGGGATTGGTTTACAATTGCCAAAAGGATTAAGGAGCTAGATATAGAACTTGCTTTTATAACAAATGGATACATAAATAGTAAAAAAGTATTCTCGAAACTTCAAGATCTTTCTCCTGCATTTATTGGCGTGAGCATAGATGGCGGTACAGCCCAGACGCATGATAAGATTCGTGGTGTTAAGGGATCATTCACTAAAGCATTGGAGTTTGTTGATACCGGTATCAAATTAAAATTACCTGTAATTGTAATTACTTCTGCGCATAAGCTCAATATAGGCGAGCTTCCCATCCTTCGAGATGTGCTGTTTGATAGAAACATTTTTTGGGAAATTCAGATGACAGACATTGCCGGTCGTTTTCCTAAAAAATATTTATTGGATGAAAAGGAGTTTTATTCTATAGCAAGTTTTATTGCCGATACCCAAAAGATGCACCCTTCAGGTAAAAAATTTATCAACGGTGCACATGACATGGGTTATAATTCAAGTTTTTTACCAGATTTAACTGGTTTACTTAGGTGGGAAGGATGCCAAGCAGGAGTATCACTCATCGGAATAGAAAGCAACGGAGGAATTAAAGGATGTTCTGCATTAACTACTGAATTTTTAGAAGACAATATTCGAAAAAGAAATATTGTAGATGTTTGGAATGACCCTAATTCTTTTGTCTATAATCGCCGGTTTAAAATAGATGATTTAAAAGGATATTGTAAAAACTGTGAATACGCGAAAAGTTGTAAGGGCGGGTGTATGGAAACATCATATATGACGAGCGGAAAGATACATTGTGATCCTTATTGTTTTCATAGAATCGAAAAATTATCATTGTCAAAATAGTTGGAATCTGATACTTCCAAAAATAACAAAAATACTATAAATTGTTACTTAAATAACGTAAAGTATATATATATGTTTCAACAATATTCCATTATGAAGAGGAAAAACAAAATATACGAACTTGGTAAAACTCTTGGGCTAGATAAGAAAGATATAGACAATGTCTTATCGCCAAAAGAAATTTATAAAGCCGGGACTATCTACGGCACAGTAAGTCCAAAAGAAATTTATAAAGCCGGGACTATCTACGGCACAGTAAGTCCAAAAGAAATTTATAAAGCCGGGACTATCTACGGCACAGTAAGTCCAAAAGATTTACTGTAAATTAAATAGCCAAGAGCTTCCCAAACAATAAAAATCAAAAAGAATAGTCAATTCGTTAATTACTGAAGTTCTACAAAATTTTCATATATAAATACATTTTAAATATTGCAAAAATGTTTACATGCTATGGCCATGAATGTTACTAAAACCAATTTTGATTCACCGGGATGCGCTATTTGGGAGTTAACATTAGGTTGTAATTTGAATTGTTTACATTGTGGTTCTTCAGCAGGTAAAGCCAGACCTAATGAATTAACTACAAAAGAATCCTTAAAACTTTGTAGAGATCTGGCAGAACTAGGAACAAGTGAAGTATGCTTAATGGGAGGCGAACCATTAATCAGAAGAGATTGGCACATTATTGGCAAAGAAATTAGAGACTTAGGAATGAGACTTTCCGTCATATCAAATGGTATTCTTGTAAATGAAAATATTATTTCAAAACTTGCTAAGTTAGAGCCCCATGCAGTTGCAACAAGTTTAGATGGTGGGACTGCAAAAACCCATGATTCTATCAGAGGCGTTTCAGGATCCTTTGACAAAGTAATGAACTATCTTTCGTTAGCAAGAAAAGCAGATCTGCCAACATCAGTAATAACAACTGCTAACAAGTTAAATTATAAAGAGTTACCACTGATTAAAGATCTTATTCTGAATCGATTTATTGCATGGCAAATTCAATCAACCTCACCCATAGGACGATTCTCAAAAAAATATGTTTTATCTGAGGAAGAATTCTATTCGATAGGTTTATTTATTGCACATCTTAAACAAAAATATTCTTCAAGGGAACTGCCAGTAATAGGGGCTCATTGTTTTGGTTATAACTCTAAGTTCATACCAAGTCTCGGTATTTTTTCAGACTGGACAGGATGCCAGGCAGGCATATCAATTGTTAGCATAAAAAGCGATGGTGGAATAAAGGGTTGTCTTTCAACGCCTGATAAATATATCGAAGACAACATCAGGAAAAGAAGCGTTATAGATGTATGGAATGATCCTAATGCTTTTTCGTATAACCGGAAATTTAAAAAAGAAAGTCTTGGAAAATTCTGTAAAGATTGCAAGTACGGCGAAACTTGCAAAGGGGGATGTATGAGCGTATCTACATCATGTACTGGTATACCTAATAATGACCCATATTGTTTTTACAGAATTGAACAACAATTACTGAAGTAATAATAAAAAATAAAAAGAAAATTATTTGTAGAAGGGCTTTTATAAAATGATGAAAGTGCCAAAAAACATTATGTCTTTAGAAAAAATAAAATTAGGAGGCATAGATCAGTGGATCTATATTAGAGGAAAAAATACTGACAACCCGATATTATTATATTTACATGGTGGGCCAGGCATGTCATGGATGCATATATTTCGTCATTTTCAAGCTCCACTGGAGGACTATTTCCTAGTTGTTCAGTGGGAACAGAGGGGATCAGGTAAATCGTATTCTAGAAAGATTCCAAAGGAAACCATGACTATCGAACAATTTATCTCTGATTTGCATGAATTGATAGAAATGCTGCGAAATAGATTTAATAAAGAAAAAATATTTTTGATGGGGCATTCCTGGGGAAGTATACTTGGCACTTTTATGGTACAACGTTATCCTGAACTTTTTTATGCATATATTGGAATGGGACAGGTTACGAATATGATGGAAAACGAAAAGATGCTATTCCAATTTACATTAGATCAAGCTGTGAAAAGAAATAATAAAAAAGCCATTAAAGAATTAAAAAAAATTGGTCCGCCTTTTGAGGGTTTACATCCCCCTTATGAAAATGTATACAAGGGCGGCTACAATGCAAAATTGATTGTTTTTAAATGGCTGATTAACTTTGTTGAGACGAAATATGATTCAAACTATTCGAAAATTGATGAAATAAAAAAACAGTACAGTAACGAAATTAAAAAATATTTGGAGTTTTTATATCTCTCCAATCCAGAATATAAACCTTTCGACATATTTAAAAATATAAGTGGAGGAAAATTCTCTACTAAGACAATGACTAAAGAAATTTTAACGGTGAACTTATTTAAACAGGTTCCAGAGCTCAAAGTACCGGTGTATATCATTATTGGAAGAAACGATCGTATTACGTCAGCCGAACTTGCAAAAAAGTATTTTGATGCACTAAAAGCCCCGAAAAAGGAAGTTATCTGGTTTGAAAAATCATATCACGCACCAAATTTAGAGGAACCAGAAAAATTTAATAGATTATTGATAGAGAGAATTCTCCTAGAGAGTTTTTCTAGATAAGAGCAATTATATTTTACTAGATAATTGTATTATTAGTTTTTCCTCGTATACTTTCCTGATAATTTATTCTGGAGGAATTTAACTGCTACTAAAAAGTTATAAAAATCCTTTCGCGCAATAATATTAAAAAATTCTCTAAATAATCGACTTGGCTGAAACATAATATCTACAGATGATCGCTCACACCATTCTTCGAGATATCTATAGGAGAAATTTCCCAATCTTCGAGAAGGGTCAGTTTCTACGACATATTCATCATCTTCAATTTTACCTTCCTCGAAGGTTTCTTTCCACAATTCACTCCCTTTCAAATATCTAAATGGCGTGAAAGTCACTGTATTCAAAGGAATTCTTTTGGCAAACCCATAGGTTTTTTCCAAATGTTTATTTGTTTCAATTGGTGCACCAACAATGAAATTTCCTATTGTATTTAATCCAAACTTTCTAATTAACCTTATAGTTTTTTCCATCTGATTTAAAGTTATTCCCTTATTATAGAAATCAAGAACATCTTGGTTACCGGATTCCAACCCCAAAAAAATTGATGTTACGCCCGCTCTTTTCATTTTCTTAAGTAATTCTTCATCAACAGCATCCAACCTTACACCCATTATTGAAATATCCAGATCATAATTTTCATGTATTAATGATTCTATTATTTTCATTGAACTTTTCCTATCTGCTAGAAAATTGTCGTCCATGATTATCAAAGAATCATATTTTTCAGTTATTTCACCAAATTCGCTCATAATATTTTCAACCGATCTTTTTCTGTATTTCTTCGCAATACCTGCAACACAACAAAATTTACAATTATAAGGACATCCTCTACTTGTAATCATTGATGTGTATTTTCCTCTGGCCATACGTACTCCAGCAGCATAACCATATTCATATTTATCAACCAAGTGACGTGCTGGAAAAGAAATAGAATCCAGATTTTCTATTATTTCAGCAGCGGGACCATGTTTTATTGTATTATCTTTTTTAAAATATAATCCTGAAATGCCGTCTAAGGCTTCTTTACCTTCTAAAGCATTGACTATTTTGTCTATGACTTTTTCCCCTTCGCCCTCCAAGCACATATCTGCATTTATCTCTGTTAAAATTTGTTTAGGTGCAATGCTACAAATTGGACCACCAATTATAATTGGTAAATTTTGGTCATTTTGTTTAATTAATCTAGATATAGCATCTGCATTTCTTACATTATAAGCATTAATTGTTAAACCCACAAAATCGGTTGAATTAATATTTTTAAGGATTTTTTCTTCTTTGAATTCTTCTGCTGCAAAATCAATAACTTCTACAATGTGGCCTGTTTCTTCTAGCACTTTAGCAATATAAAGTATTCCTAGAGGAGGAGAATGACATCGATAAAATTTAAAATCTCTTGCAAGTGCATCATGTCCTTCTTGTGGATTGATCAATAAAACTCTCATGCTTTATTCCTCTTTATAAAAATAAAGACGAATTGTATAAGCATCTAAAGATCTTCTTAGACAAGCCGTTTGATATATGCATATGTTTTTCATTCCATCCTTTATACTTTTACCAATATATACAAATTTTGAAAATTTTCTAGTATTATTATTTTCATTTGTTATTTCATCCAATAAACAAGATGATCATGTTTGCCTTTTCCAAAACCCGGCATATACTCTTCAAAAGCATTTTTATACATTTGTCTACTCAAGACATTAAATTGATATATTCCAAGGAATGGATAAATGTCTAATTTTGCGAAATGTATCAGTCTTTTAGAAATATTAAAAATTGTATAAACTTACAATAAAAAAGGAAAAATTTGTAAACGATTTAATGATAACATTATACGTGCAAGTAAAAATTGGAGGTTTGCAGTGGACCAATTTTTTAAACCTTCTTTGATAGCTACTGCTATTAAGAATTACCTTTCAGATATAAACCGACTTGAGAGCCATGATTTTGATTATATTAAAAAATATAGAGATAGAGTTTTTAGAAATTTTATAAAATATGCATATACTGTTCCACTCTATAAAAAAAAATACAAAGACGCAGAAATTCATCCTGATAACATTAGAGGAATCGACGACATAGAAAAATTACCCATCATCCGCAGAGAAGATCTCGTAAACAATTTCCCAGCAGGACTTATTCCACCAGATACAGAAAAAAATACAGTATTAATTAATACTTCTGGAAGCACAAGAAACCCTGTTTCATATTATATGGATCAACATAGTGGTATGAAGCCGCTCATATTATACGTACGAGAATTGAGGAGGTATGGATTCAGGTGGAATAAATCACGAATATCCATGATCGCTAATTTCTATTCACAGACTGGCCCGACTAGATATTTCGATTCGGGTGCTATACCAACACTGAAGCCTTTTTTTTCTCTAAATAACTTCCAACTTCTTAATGCAGATGATGATCTTAGAGACATGATAAATAAAATTGATAAATTTAAGCCAGAGTTTATTGCTGGATTTCCAGGCCCTCTCCGCCACATAGCATTATTGAGAAACAAAGGACATGGAAAGAATATCAACCCAAAATGTTTTATTTCTTCTGGTGGACTACTAGACAACTATGTTAAAAAGTACATCGAAGAAACATTCAGTGCGAGAGTTTTTAATCTTTATGGTGCCACAGAATCAGGTCCCATCTCATTTGAATGTGAAGAAGGAAATTTTCATATAAACTCTGATTTTATCTATTTGGAGACCGTAGATTTGGCTGGTGAGAAATTACAAAAAGGAAAAAGCGGAAGGCTTGCACTCACAAGACTTTATGGTAAAGGAACTCCGTTCATTAGATATACTGGAATGGGCGACATCATAAAATTGAAAGATGGGATCTGCGATTGCGGTTTGGAAACTGAACTTATTGAAAAGGTTCATGGCAGAATAAAAGAATCCATTGTTTTGCCGGATAAAAAAGTAATTTTTCCAGATAAATTGGCAGATGTTCCTGGAAAAGTTATGCATATGTTGAAAACTGAAAAGATAAATAGAATTCAAATAGTGCAGCATTCGCTGAACAAAATTGAGGTATTAGTAATAATGGATGAACATGAGAGATATACCGGAGCATCTGTAGATAAGTTTCTTAATGAATTGAAAACCGAGTATGAAGAATTATTTGGCTCGGAGGTGGAATTAGAAGTCAGGGAAGTAACAAAACTTGTATCTGAAGAAGGCAGAGAAGACTCCACCCCGGGAATTCTATCAAAGATTGATGTTAATAAGTATATTTAATGCATGAATAAAGGTTAAAAATACAGTATTTAAACGGCCAGTTTATTATGGTTGATATGAAGTTAAATTTAGGATGTGGTGGAGATTACAAAGAAGGTTATTTCAATGTTGATGCATTTGATTCCACAGTAGCCGATAGAATCATGTCTTCCACCGATCTAAAGATATCTGACAATACCGTTGACGAGATCCTAGCCTCCCAGCTCATTGAACATCTAGGCATAGTAGGCAGTATTTACACATTTAGTGAATGTTTTAGAGTGTTAAAACCGAATAAACGATTGATTATTGAGACGCCAAATCTACAAAAAACTTTTGAGAAATACTTTAAAGGAGATCGTGAGGCAAGAAAGAATTTATTGCCTTGGATTCATGGCGTTGATATACCTGGCATGGTACATCGATTCTGTTACCCTGATGATCTGCTTGAAGAAACTTTAGAAAAAATAGGTTTTGTTGATATTAAAAAAGAATTTCTTGAATATGACAAGTATCAGCCAATTTTAAAAATAACATGCGAAAAACCGGACAATTATCGAGTTTTTCGAGTTGTAGCCGTATTCCGGAAAAAATTACTTCAGAAAAAAATTGTGGATTTAGACGACCAACTAACTTCTCTTGAACAGGAAGATATGATAGAGTTTTTTACAAGAAAAATCGATGATTTTGTGAAGACAAATAGTCTTGATATTATAAAAGAAATAGTGGCTGAAGGAGCAGTTAGAAGCCCAATAATGACAAACATGTTTTTGGAAGAAATAATGCGAGAGAAGATCATATCTAAAAGTTTATTGAAAAATGATCTAGATGCCCTAACATTTCTGATTAAAATAGATTTCCCCAATGTCTTATTGCATATTCTAAAGCAGACGCCAAAATTTGTTGGTGAACAAGAGAAATTATTTTCTACAATACACAACATAGGAATAAAAACTATCGAAAAAATGTTGCAATCAGAAAAAAAACACGAGATAATTAGCAATCTTAAAAAAACAGCTAGTAAAATCAGGCTTCAAGAAAAAATTGCTTTTTTTTCACCAAAATTAATCATGTTAAAAGCTAATCGCCTTTTTCAATTGGGGACAAAAGAATTTGTTTTACGCAGATACGAAGAAGCAACATGCAAATTTATGGAATCATCTGATTTATATCGTAATCAAATTCTAACATATTGGAACCTGGGAAGATTGTTATATTTGCAAGGTAAGAAAGATGAGGCTATTTCTTACTATAAAAATGCTATCAAGCTGGTGGATATTTTCGATTATGAAAATAAAATATATGTTAAACGTTCTTTAGAACATGAAATGAACGACCACAATACTGAGATTTGCTCTGAACCAATCACAGCATTAAATGGAGCAGCCATTGATTAGAATTATAAAACATAATTCGATGAAAGTACAATTTTATATAAGCTACTTAGCATAATTATAGGAAACTATTTATATTAAGCAATATAAATAATATAACAACTTATAAATAGTAGATAAAATATTAATATAAATAGGTAATAACTAATAACAATTAGAAATACCGATTAACGGGGGAAATTATAATATGAAGAATAAAACAAATAAAAAAAGTCTTTTTGTTGCAGTAGCAATAATATGTTTTATGCTAGTCAGCACTATTTTACCGAACGCGCTAGCAGAGAATAAAAGCAGTTTCACTCAAGGTTTTACCAAAGGACCGTCAGACAAACCAGTTGTTCCAATGAAAAGGGTCACATTTGTCAATTTTGATGAAAATGGCATTCTTGATGATTATGCGTATCTTGCAGCTGTTCCAACAACAGTTTTCTACGATAAGGATGGGAGTCGTATCTTTTCAAATCCACTATTATTCTATCAAGATGAATACCCTGTGAAGGAAGACAAGGAACGTTCGTTAAATGCCAGACAAGGACTTGACTACTTTATGGAAGACTGGATGGCCTATTGCAATGGCCAGCTGGATCAAATGACTCTCATAAATGTTCCTAAATCCAAGCTTGACAGCAGCTGGAATGCAAAAGAATACACAACAATAGAAAGTGATAATCCTTACGACATAGCAAGCAAAATAGCTTTAGATGAATGGTCTTATTCAGATAATGCAGTTGTTGCAGTTATCCAAGACCAATTTGAAAAAACAAATACCTTGACCCAAGGAGCTGTAAGTGGAAGTGTACCTTCCTATGCTATAGGTCACAAAAAGTTTGATGTCCAAGCACCAGTTATTGGAACAGGTGGGACTTACAAGTATTTCGATATAAATGATCAAAACTATAAATATGTTGTAGCAGAACTGACTTGGCCAAATAACGTTGACTATGATTTACAACTCTATGATGATAAGTTGGGGATGGTTGATAATATGGCAAGAGGTTATCCTGATGTTCCGAAGTTTGGTCTAGTAGAAGTCGTTGGATCCTACATTCATAACTATGGAAAGTGGGGAGTAAGCGTAACTGCAGTACCTGTCAAAAGTGCGGATCAGACAACAAATGATCAGGGTGGCCTACTAATAACAGGGCTTAAGAATTTAGCAAAGGCAATAAAAAATACTGGCAATGTCGATATTACGCTATATCCTGGAACCATGATCAATATCCCACACTCTCCATTTGGCTGTAGAGATGTTGATTTTACATTAACATGGGATAACCCAAATACAGCGCTTGGTTTCACCCTTCTTGATCCAATAGGTACTGAAATCTCTTCGAGTCTTTCAAAAGAGGAGATCACCTCCGGTGAAGTTGAGACCAGTGAAAAAGAGAGTAGTGAGGCAAGCATGCATGTTGACCGACTTGGTGAATGCCGAGCAGGAGATAACTATTCTATCTGCGTTTTCTCGCTTGATGAAACCACACAACCTGTTGATTTTACCTTGAAATATAGCTGGCATCAGAACTTTTCAAAAATTGAAGGAGAATGCTTTGCTTCCGCGTCAAACGGTGCGGTTCTGGCAAGTGCATTGAATGCACCGTTGTTATATGTGTCTCCTTCGGATATATCAAGTGCAACGAAGGATGTCTTGTACAAACTTGGTGTCAAGAACATCTACCTTGCTAACATAGGTAGTCATCTCGCTAAAGATGCGAAAAATGAATTAAGTGATGTTGCAACCGTTACAGAATACAGTGATGCTGGTGATCTCTACAAGGCCATCAATGAAAAAACTGGAAATACTAAAACAACAGTTTTTACAACGATTGATCCTTGGACATATTGGTATGTTGCTGAAGATAAGCCTGCTGGAGAATATCCAGGTGCATTGTTTGTTGGGCCTGCTGCATTTATTGCTGCTCAGCATGGAAGCCCAGTTGTAATTGTAGATTTGCATCCTCAGTTATCTCAAGCGACAGTTTATCCCACTGATTTTTGGGTAAAGACGGTTGCGTCTAGAGATGAGCCTACTTCTGGAAGTATGCTATTGTCTGGTAGACAGGTATATAACTTCCTTGAAGAGTATGGCCTTGGGAAACTGGAGCCAGGAAATGCAGCTCATCAAATACAGGAAACGCTCATAACCGTTGCAGATCAGTATGATATTGGAGCACCATGGGATCGAATGTTCACAGGTGCAGCATTAAATGGAAGATTCACCTTTTCACCAGTTGATACAGCGTATTGGATATCTAGAAACGTGTTCTATCCAGCGATGATATTTGTCAACCCAGCAATGCAGGGTGAAACAACACTCATCAACGGAAGCTCTAGCAAATCAAAACTTATTGGAGGACGTCTAAGGGATCCGGTTGGTAGCACTCTGGTTATTACTAAGCAATCTGGAGAGGAAAAATTCACATATCCTATATTACAGACATATAACGCATTTTCATATAAGTTTAATGAAAAAGCATGGAAAGTCTGGAATTTCAAATATTCGACTGCTGATGGCATTATTCCATATATTACTCCCTCCCCAGATCCAATTGATGATGGTGCCACTGACAAAGCCGGTGCGTATTACCCAGACATGAGTGAAACAGAGGTTATACCATTCTATGCAACGAAAGCAGGATACGACAATGTGTTTACCACAAATTTCGAGGCTTCTGTTGAAAATCTGAATCGCGGTGTACTCATATGGATAGAATGCTGTCATGGTGGCCAAAAGGATGGTGGAGTGATAACCATGTGGGACCCAGATAACCCTTATGTACATGAAGATAATCCATGGAGGGCATACGAACCCATAATGTTGTATCCAGGTCATTTGAGAAATTTCCCGCAGTGGATGATTTATATGTTAGCTGGGGAAAAACAAACATCTCTAACCAAAGAATTCATTAAATTCCATATATTGCCTGAAATAAGTTCTACAGAGAACCCAGATGTAGCCGTTGCAAATCCTCAATTGGTGTTGATTAATAAAATAGCTAAAAAATTACATCTGCCACTTGATTTTTGGGGCGCCAACGGAGTCATGGTCTACAGAGACAGACTAAAACATCCGCTACAAGCCCTTAAAGAAGGTTTACCACTGGTAAACATATATGCCGGCGATGGAAAAGTTACCATTAGCCCACGGAGTGGACAACTTGCTACCCAGAAAGCTGAGTTTGGTATTGATTTTGATAATGCCTTAGAAAATCTTCACTCCTGTGGATTAAATACTATCTCATGTCTACCTGCATATACATATCTTCACATGACATGGATGCGGCATGGAATGGTATATCAGATTATTGACCCTTGGACTACTACGGACTGGGCAGGCGTATGGAATCAGATGTTAATAAAACGGTTTGCGATGGGCGATACTGTTGGACAGGCATATGAGCTGGGAATGAGAGCATGCGGCCCAGAATTTCTCGTTGGACAGTCGTGGTGGGATAAATGGGAAAATGTAGAATTATTCGGTGACCCAAGCCTTAGAGTGTTTGTCCCAGGAACGGAATACAGCGACAACAACCACTGGGAACAAAAGGATACAATGCCATTAAGATACGATGCAGAGGCCTCAGTTGATGGTCATATGCCGTTTGGTGTAACAAGCTATCCAAACGCAAAAGAGCCAATGACATTCTGGCAGCAATATCTATGGATTATAGTAATACTGATAGTGATAGCAATACTGGTGATAGCAACTATAGCATTGTCAAGAAAGAAAAAGTAAAACGAAATAGAAAGAAGAGAACTCATCTCTTCTTTTCATCTTATTTTTTGCTTGTTTTTGTAAAATTAGAAAATAAAAACACGGGCATTGGTATTGTTGATACTTACATTTATTTTATATAATAAATTATATATACTTATTACACCCATATATAGATTAGCTTTAATAGAGAAATATTTATCCGGGGAAGTTTGTCATGGCAAAAAAATTAGATAGATTAAGTTGTTTTGTTGCAATAGCAATAATATGTATGATGATAGGAGGCGCTATTTTACCACTTGCCTCAGCTCAGAATATTGACAACATTAAGGGGATGGACAAGGGACCATCTTATAAACCAGTTGTACCAATGAAAAGAGTGACGTTCGTCAATTTTGACGAAAATGGCATTCTTGACGATTATGCGTATCTTGCATCTGTGCCAACTACTGTGTTTGACAATGGAAACAATTTGTTTTCTAACCCTTTGTTGTTCTATCAGGACGAATATCCTGTGAAGGAAGACAGGGAGCGTTCTTTGAATGCAAGACAGGGAATTGACTACTTCATGGAAGATTGGATGGCCTATTGCAATGGCCAACTGGATAAGATGACTCTTATAAATGTTCCAAAAAATAAGCTGGATAGCAGTTGGAGGGCAAAGGAGTACACAACAATAGAAGGCGATAATCCTTATGATCTGGCAAGTAAAATAGCGTTAAGTGAATGGTCATACTCAGATAATGCGGTTGTTGCAGTTATTGAAGATCAATTTGAGAAGATAAATAACGTTGCGGAAGGATCTGTCGAGGGAAGTGTTCCTGCCTATAACATATGTCATCAAAATTTTGATGTCCAAGAGCCGACCGTTGGTACAGGTGGTACTTATAAGTATTTCAACATTAATGATAAACAATACAAGTACATAGTAGTAAAGCTATCTTGGCCAAACAATGTTGACTATGATCTACAGCTCTATGATACACAGCTAGGGATGGTAGATACTGGAGCAAATGGCTACCCAGATCTAGTGACCAAAGGTCTAGTGGAAGTTGTCGGATCCTACATTAATAATTATGGGAAATGGGGAGTAAGTTTAACTGCTGTCCCTGTAAAAAGCGTGGATCAGACAAGCGATAACACACAGGGCGGCATATTGACTACAGCACTTAAAAATTTGGCAAGATCAATAAAAAATATTGGTACTATTGATATCTCGTTATACCCTGGAACCATGATAAATATCCCGCAATCTCCTTTTGGCTGCAGAGATGTTGATCTTACATTGACATGGAATAGCCCAAACACAGCACTTGGTTTCACTCTTCTTGATCCGACAGGTACTGAGATTTGCTCTAGCATTTCAAAAGAGGAGGTCACCTCCGGTGAAGTTGAAACAAGCGGTGAAAAACAGATCGGCGAAGCAAGCGTGCATGTTGATAGGCTTGGCGAATGTGCAGTAGGACAGAACTATTCTATTTGCGTTTTCTCACTTGAAGATATTGTACAACCGATTGATTTTACATTGAAATATAGCTGGCACCAGAACTTTTCTAAAATTGAAGCAGAATCCTTTGCTTCAGCATCAAACGGTGCGGTACTAGCGAGCGCATTTAACGCTCCTTTATTGTATGCGTCTCCCTCTCAGATATCAAGTGCAACAAAGGATGCCTTGTATAAACTTGGTGTTAAGAACGTTTACCTTGTTAACATCGGTGGTCATTTATCCAAAGATGCAAAAGATGGGATAAGCCAGATTTCAACTATTACAGAATATGATGAAGCGGGCGAGATTTATAAGGCTATAAATGAAAAAACAGGAAATAGCAAGACTACAATTTTTACGACGATTGATCCGTGGACATATTGGTATGTTGGCGAGGATAACCCTGCCGGGGAATACCCTGGTGCATTGTTTGTTGGTCCAGCTGCATACATTGCAGCTCAGCACGGAAGCCCAGTTGCAATTATAGATTTGCATCCGCAGTTATCACAGGCAAATGTTTATCCAGTTGATTTTTGGGTAAAAACAGTTGCTACCAGAGATGAGCCTACTTCTGGAAGTTTATTAATGTCTGGTAGACAGATATACAATTTCCTTGAAGAGTATGGCCTAGGAAAACTGGAGCCGGGAAAAGCAGCTAGTCAAATACAGGAAACGCTCATAACCGTTGCAGATCAATATGATATTGGTGCTCCATGGGATCGAATGTTAACTGGTGCAGCATTAAATGGAAGATTCTGGGGTTCACCAGTAGATATCGCCTATGCAATCTCTAGAAACGTGTTTTATCCGGCTTTGATTTTTGTCAATCCGGCAACGCAGGGTGAAATAGAACTTATAAATGGAAGTTCTAGCAAATCAAAACTTATCGGAGGGCGTCTAAGGGATCCGATTGGCTCCACTTTGGTTATTACTAAACCATCTGGAGAGGAAACATTCACATATCCTGTGTTGCAGACATATAACTCATATGAATACAAGCTTAACGAAAAGGCATGGAGAAACTGGAATTTCAGATATACAACTGCTGAGGGAATCATTCCTTATATAACCCCCTCTCCAGATCCTATTGATGACGGCGCCACCGATAAAGCTGGTGCGTATTACCCTGATCTAAGTGATTCAGAAGTTATTCCTTTCTATGCAGCAAGAGCAGGATATGATAATGTGTTTTCTACAACTTTTGATGCAGCCATCGAGAATCTGAATCGCGGTGTATTGATATGGGTGGAAGAGTGCCATGGCTGGCAACCTGATGGTGGAATGATAACCATGTGGGATTCAACCAATCCATACATAAAAGAAGAAGACCCCTGGAGGGCTTACGAACCTATTTTATTGTATCCTGGGAACTTGCGATCAATGCCACGTTTTGCTATATCCTTAGTTACAGGTAAAACATCACCATTACTAACTAAAGGGTTGATCAAATTCCATCTATTGCCTGATATAGGTTCTACAGAGAATCCGGATGTAGCCACTGCAAATCCTCAATTAGTTTTAATCAATAAACTAAGAAAAAAACTAAACATACCTATCGATTTTTGGGGCGCCACTGGAATCATGCTTTACAGAGACAGGCTGAAACATCCCCTAAAAGCACTTAAAGAAGGACTACGGATAGTAAATATATATGATGGTGATGGTGTGGTTACCATTTCACCGCTGAGTGATTCTTATACAATGACACCTTACACGGGTATCGATTTTGATAATGCCATGACAAATCTTCACTCCTGCGGATTAAATACTTTCTCGTGTCTACCTGCATACACGTATCTTCAAATGACATGGATGCGGCATGGAATGACGTATGAAATAATCGATCCTTGGAGTACTTCAGATTATTCTAGTGTGTGGATGCAGAGTTTGATAAAACGGTTTGCAATGGGCGATACTGTTGGACAGGCATATGAACTGGGGCTGAGGGCATGCGGTCCGGAATTTCTCGTTGGACAATGGTGGTGGGATGAATGGGAAAACGTAGAATATTTCGGCGACCCAGATCTTAGAGTGTTTGTCCCAGGAACAGACTACAGCAATGCAAATCATTGGGAACAAGAAGATACGATGCCACTAAGATATGATGCAGAGGCATCAGTTGACGGTCACATGCCATTTGGTGTAACAAGCTATCCAAACGCAAAAGAACCAATGACATTCTGGCAGCAATACATTTGGTTAATAGCGCTAATATTGATAGTTATACTAGCGATGGTCGCAATTGCATTAGGCCGAAAAAAGAAAAAAAATACTAGATAATTAAAATAATTAAAATAGATAGACGTGAAAAGGTCTCATCTTTGCAGATGAAACTGTTTTACGTCTTAAATTTTATTTTTTATTTTATGCCTAATACATAGTTTTTCGAGCTTATTGTTTATTTTCGAAATAAAGGCATCATCTGGCATGTAGCTATTCTTGTACAGTTCTTCGTATTTTTCAACTAGATTTGGATAAGATTTTTCTAGGATTTCAACAAAAATGTTTTTTTGATCGCCTTTTAGTTCCAAGTGTTTATGTAGGATGTAATGTGCCTTGTGTTTTTTTGCCGATTTGACTATGTTTTCAAATTCGTCTTCAGCAATAAAAGGTAGTATTGGTATAACAGCCAACCCTGTCTTTACCCCAATTTCTGAGAGTTTTTCTATTGTCTTCAGTCGTTCAAATGGTGAAGGTACGTTTTTTTCAAAGATATCAGAAATCGTTTGATCAAGAGTTGTTATACTTATGGTTACTTTGCAGTCGCTCATCTTGGATAGTAAATCTATGTCTCTTAGAACCAGGTTTGATTTTGTTAAGATATGACACGGAAAATCGTACTGTTCAATGATTTCCAGTAAATTTCTAGTAATATTGTACCTTTCTTCTGCTTTTTGGTATGGATCTACAACTGAGCCTACTATTATGGTGCCCTTTTCCGTTGTTTCTAATTCTTTTTTTAAGATTTGAGCCGCATTGGTTTTGATATAGATTGTTTCATCATAGGTAGAATCGCAGTATCTGCACCCGAATCCGCAGTTTTGATAAGGATCAAGAGTATAATCACCTTTGAAAAGCCTGTCTTTATTTGTTATTTTATTTAACAAAAAACTGCACTGTATTGGTTTATAGTTCATGTTTACATTTCCTCAGGTGCAAAAATCCCAAGAAGACCCAAGCCATTTTTAAGAATAATTCTTACTGCATCAACAAGTGCAAGCCTTGATTTTCTCAGTTCAACATTTTTTTCTGGTATAACGGGGCAATCACGGTAGAACTGGTTAAAATTTGAGGCGGCATCAAATAAATAATTTGTTATAATGTGCGGTTTGCAATCTCTGCAGGCTTCATCAATAACTACATGATATTCTGATAGTTTTTTAAGTAGCTTTATTTCTGAAGCGTGTTTTAACAAGAGCGGATCTACATTTTTTATTTCGTCTTCTTTTTTTGCAAGTATGCTGCAGGCACGTGCATGGGCATATTGTATGAAGGGGGAAGCGTTTCCTTCAAAATTCAAGGCCTCTTCCCATTTAAATTCGATGTCTTTTTCTGGCTGAACCTTTATGATGTTGTATCTTAGGGCACCTATTCCCACTATTTCTGCTATCTCTTTCATCTTTTTTTCAGAAAGTTCTGTACCTCTTCTTTTTCTTACCTCTTCGTAGGCCCTTTCTATGGATTCATCGACGAGTTCGTCTAGATATACAACCCTTCCACGCCTGGTAGACATTTTTCCCCCAGGTAGCGAGACGAATGCATAGAATATAACCTTAGGTGTCAACTTTGCTTCCATTAGATTCAATGCTATTTCAACTTGTTTTGATTCCAGTTTATGATCCTCTCCAAGAACGTTTATTAATAAATCTGCATGTTTTGCCTTCCATAGATGATATGCTATGTCTCTTGTGGCGTACAGAGTTGTGCCGTCCCCTCTAGTAAAGAAGAATTTTGTGTTTCTCCCCTGAATTCCAAAAGGTTCTAAATCTAAGTAAAAGGCGCTGGCTTCTTCGTTGCAATATTTGGATTTTTTAAGTTTTTCTACGACAAAATCCACACTTTTGTCTTTAACAAAATTTGATTCTGGAATGAAGGTTTTGATACTTACGTTTATACGATTTAAGCTTTCCATTATTCCATCTAAAACAGGCAAGTATGCCTTGTGAACAAGCGCTATGGTTTTGGCATCTCCGCTCTCACTTTTTTTAACGATTTCGCTTATTTCTTTTGATACCTTTTCGTCATCTTCTAAAAGTTTACTAGCCATCTGATAGAATCCGACAGATTTATGATCAGGTTTGTTGTATTTTGGCTTTGGAACTTTTTTTGGATCTATATTATTTACGCCCCACGCAAGAATGGCCACTTGTTTACCCATGTCGTCAAGATAAAATTGTGATTCAACATCGTAACCTGCTACTTTGAAAATTCTGACCAGAGTGTCTCCTAGAATAGGATTTCTTGCTCTACCAACGTGTAATGGGCCGTTAGGATTGGCTGAAGTGTGCTCTATGATGACTTTTTGGTTCTGCTTTTGCAGATAGCCGTAGTGTTCTTTTTCTTCGGTAATCAATTCTAATGTTGAAGTGGCAAGGCGTTCATCGTCTATAAAAAAATTTACATATCCGTTCTTTGCTTCGACGCTTTTCATCCATTTGTTTTTTTCGATTTTACTTACGATATTTTTTGCTATGTCGTTAGGTGATTTTTTTGCAATAGGTGCCAGATTAAAACAAGGGAACGCAAAATCACCCATGCTACGCTCAGGAGGCACTTCTAGTTTGATTTCACAGTCAAGGTTCAACTGAGACATTGCCTTCTTCAAAGCTGCAATAATTTCTTTTCTAGCTTCATCCAAAGGATAATTCATATTAACACTGAGAATTGTTATAATATTTAAAGGGTTTGCTAAGTTATAAAATAAATAGTTGTTTATTGTATATTAAATAATAGAGAAGAGAAAAATAAAAAATTAATTTTTCCTAATTTTTAAAGAAAAGTATAAGTTCTATTAATCTATTCCTTCTTTACAGTGGATGGAGCGTGAGAGTAATTGGTTAAAGAAGATAATATCCACATAAGAATCGAACTAT
>Ga0315279_10000777_pt1 | contig 58433 bp, 53 predicted proteins | sample YL17G06_20_MG_FD_203694 | JGI IMG/M metagenome (GOLD analysis project Ga0315279, IMG submission 203694) | Sediment microbial communities from Yellowstone Lake, YNP, Wyoming, USA - YL17G06_20 | ecosystem: Environmental > Aquatic > Freshwater > Lake > Sediment | place: USA: Wyoming | collected...
CACCTGGACATCCAGCCGGGCGAGTATGTGTCGATCGCCGGCCCGTCGGGCTGCGGGAAATCGACGCTGCTTTCGATCCTCGGCCTGCTGGACACGCCCACCGACGGTAACTATTGGCTGAACGGTCGGCCGGTCGAGTCGCTGAAGCTGGGCGAGCGGGCGCGCATCCGCAACCGCGAGATCGGCTTCATTTTCCAAAGCTTCAACCTGATCGGCGACCTGACCGTGTACGAAAACGTGGAGTTGCCGCTGACCTACCGGGGCATGCGGGCGGCCGAGCGGCGCCAGCGGGTCAATGAGGCGCTCGACAGGGTAGGCATGGCGCATCGGGCCAAACACCTGCCCAGCCAGCTCTCGGGCGGCCAACAACAGCGTGTCGCGGTGGCCCGGGCCCTGGCCGGCCATCCGCTGATTCTGCTGGCCGACGAGCCCACCGGCAACCTGGATTCCGCCAACGGCGAGGCAGTGATGGAGTTGCTGCGCGACCTGCACCGCGAAGGCGCCACGGTTTGCATGGTCACCCACGATCCCCGCTACGCGCTCCACGCCGACCGCACCGTGCAGCTTTTCGACGGCCGCATCGTCGAGACGCAGGTCGCGCAGTAATCCACTGGCCGGCGGTAGGGTTGCCAACGGCTTGCGCGCGGCGGACCTCTTACTGTATTCTGTTTATATAGCGGATGAGGAAGGTCGCATCCATCTCGGTTCTGGTGGTATTGCTGGCGTTGCCGCTGGCCGGGCCGCTGCTGGCCCGCGCGCCGTGCACATGCTGCCGCCACGCCGAGTGTGAGCTGGCGGTGGGAACCACCGGAGGGTGCTGCGGCGCCAGCGCCATCCCGGATACGACCGTTCCCTCCCAGCTTCCTGCCGCGATTCACTTGGCCGCGCCCGCGGTTGCGGTGGAGGCGGTGGCTCCAACGATGGTGGCGCTTGCCGGTTTCGCCGAAGTCAGCCGGGTTTCGCACCCCACGTACCCTGCTTTTCTCGTCCTTCCTTTGCGCATTTAGCCCATAGTGTGTCTATTTGAGCTGTTTGTGGCCGTGGTGTTTGTGGCGACTTGAAGTTTGCCGGCGAAATGCCGGCGCTGCATACGAGGGCTAGATGAAGTACGCGATTCTGTTGGTGATTTTGCTGCCGCTCTTGGCTGCCGGGGGGCAACCCGCAGCTAGCGAGGAGCCGGTATTCACGCTGAACGACCTACTGAGCGAGGCGCTGCGGCGCAGCCCCGATGTTCTGGTGGCACAGAAGAAATACGAGGCGGCCAAAGCGCGGCCCAGCCAGGAAAGCTCGCTGCCCGATCCCACGCTGTCGCTCGGCTACCGCAATACCGGCAATCCGGTGCCTTTCACTGCGATCGGCGACGATCCCATGGCCAACGCCGGCGTCTCCTTCTCGCAGGAGCTGCCCTTTCCCGGGAAGCTGAAACTGCGCGGCCAGATGGCCGAGCAGGAAGCCGCCGCCGCCCTTCAGGATTATCAGACGGCGCGGCTGCGGCTGGTTTCCAGGCTCAAGGCCGGCTATTTCCAGCTCAACTACCTCTACCAGGCCGAGGAGAGCCTCCACAAGAACAAGGACCTGCTGGAGAAGTTTGCGCGAATCGTGGAGAGCCGCTACAGCGTGGGCCAGGGGCAACAGCAGGACATCCTGAAAGCCCAGGTCGAGGTTTCGCTGATGTTGGGCCGGCTGCGGAAGCTGGAACAGGAGAAGCAGGCGCTGAAGGCGGAACTCAACAGCCTGCTGAACCGGCCGCCGGAAACGCCGCTGGGCCGCCCGGCCGACACGCCCAAGCCGGAGCTGCGGGCCGCGCTGGACGAGCTGTACGCCCGCGCCGGCAAGGACTCGCCAGTGCTGAAGCGCGAGCAGGCCATGGTGGAGCGCAGCCAGCTCGGCCTGGACCTGGCCCGCCGCGATTACTACCCCGACTTCGGGGTCATGGGCGGCTACTTCAACTCCGGGCGCTTCCCGGCGATGTACGAGTTCCGCTTCGACGTGAAGGTGCCGCTGTATTTCTGGCGAAAGCAGCGCGTGGCGGTCGAGGAGCAAGCCGCCAACCTCAGCGCGGCCCGCCACCAGTACGAGTCGATGGGCCAGATGCTGAACCTCGGCGTGAAGGAAGCCTACCTGGCCGCGCAGGCTTCCGACGATTTGCTGAAACTGTACTCGGGCGCGATTCTTCCGCAATCCACGCTGGCGCTGGAATCCTCGGTCTCCAGTTACCAGGTCGGCGCTGTCGATTTCCTGACACTGCTCACCAACCTGCGGACGGTGCTCGACTACGAGGTCATGTATTACGAGGAACTGGCCGCGTTCGAGAAAGCTCTGGCGCGGCTGGAAGAATTGACGGGGGCGTCGCTGCTTTGAAGAAGGGATTCACCACGGATGAACACGGACCTGCGCGCGGATCAGCGCACATCCGTGCCGCGACCGTCAGGGAGCGGTTGCTGGCCATAGACCTTGCGCGTCTTGAGGAGCGGTGCTTCAGCCTGCAACCGCTCGCTGACGCTCGCGGCACAGTCGTTCTCTGGTCGGCTCCGAATTCGTGCTCGAAAGGCAAGCGAGGTTCTTATGAAGAAATTTATGTTTTTTGTTTTCACGCTGGCTTTAGGCATGATCGCCGGGGCGCTGCTGTACCGGCAGCTCCTCGGACGCGGAGCAGGGGCGCCGGCGGCGGGGCAGGGAAGGCAGGCGCACAAGATTCTGTACTACGTTGATCCCATGCACCCGGCCTACAAGTCCGACAAGCCGGGCATCGCGCCCGACTGCGGGATGAACCTGGAGCCGGTTTACGAGGACAGCGGCGCGCCCGCCGGCACAGCGGCCGCCGCAATGCCGCCCGGCACGATCAACGTTTCTCCTGAAAAGCAGCAGCTCATCGGTGTGAAGTTTAGCGAGGTGCGTGCCGTGCCGCTTTCGCGCACCATTCGCGCCGTGGGCAAGGTGACCTGGGACGAAACCAAGATCGCGCGCATCCACTCCAAGTTCGCCGGCTGGATCGATACCCTCACGGTCGATTACACCGGCCGACTGGTAAAGCAAGGCCAGCCGCTGCTCAGCATCTACAGCCCCGAGTTGCTGGCCAGCCAGCAGGAACTGCTGCTGGCGCAAAAGGCGCGCGGCTACCTCGCCGGCAGCCCGGTGAAGGAAGCGGCGGCCGGCGCCGAATCGCTGTACGCGGCGGCGCGCAGGCGCCTGGAGCTCTGGGACATCACCGACGACCAGATCCAGGAAATCCTGCGCCGCAACGCGCCGATCAAGACCATGACCGTTTTCTCGCCCATCTCCGGCTACGTGCTGACCAAGAACGTGTTCCCGAAACAACGCATCACGCCGGACAGCGAGCTGTACACCATTGCCGATCTTTCCACGGTCTGGGTGATCGCCGACATTTACGAATACGAGGCGGCAGCGGTGAGGCCGGGCCAAGCGGTGCGCATGACGCTGGCCTACGATCCCGGCCGGACCTTCCGCGGCACGGTCGCCTACATCTACCCGCAGGTCGATAACACGACGCGCACGCTCAAAGCGCGCATCGAGTTCCCCAATCCCGGCTTGCAATTGAAGCCCGACATGTACGCCAACGTGGAGTTCGCAGTCGATTACGGGCGAAAGCTGGCGGTTCCCGAGGAAGCGGTGCTGGATTCGGGAGCCGAGAGGCGCGTGTTCGTGGACCGCGGCAACGGGTATCTGGAGCCGCGCCGCGTCGAGTTGGGCGAGAAAGTCGGCGGTTGGTACATCGTTCTGGGCGGGCTGAAGCCGGGCGAGCGCGTGGTGACGTCCGGCAATTTTCTGGTGGACTCCGAGAGCCAGTTGAAGTCGGCGGCGGCCGGCATGGCTGGGATGCCGGGAATGGGCGGTGGCGACCAGGTAAAGAAGCCCGCGCAGCCAGCGCAACCCCAAGCGCCACCCGGTTCGATGCCCGGCATGGATATGGGGCCCACGAGCGGGCAGCCGGCCGCGAAGCCTGGGAAGGCGGCGCCCCCATCCCAGCCGGGCCACGGAGGTCACCGGCCATGATCAACCGCATCATCGAGCTGAGCGCGCGCAACAAGTTCGTCGTGTTCCTGTTCGTTGCCGCCGCCGCCCTGGCCGGCTGGTGGTCGCTCAATAACGTGCCGCTGGACGCCATTCCGGACCTGTCGGACACCCAGGTGATCGTCTATTCGCGCTGGGACCGCAGCCCCGACATCATGGAAGACCAGGTGACCTACCCGATTGTATCGGCCATGCTGGGCGCGCCGCGGGTCAAAGATATTCGCGGCTTCTCCGACTTCGGCTACTCCTGGGTGTACATCATCTTCGAGGAGGGCACCGACATCTACTGGGCGCGCTCGCGCACCCTGGAATACCTGAGCAAGATCACGCCGCGGCTGCCGCCCGAGGTCAAGGTCGAGATGGGGCCGGACGCCAGCGGCGTGGGCTGGGTCTTCCAGTACGCGCTGGTGGATACCACCGGCCGGCACAGCCTGGCCGAGTTGCGCTCCTTCCAGGACTGGTACCTGCGCTATTACTTGCAGAGCGTGCCTGGCGTCGCCGAGGTGGCGCCGTTGGGCGGCTTCGTCCGGCAGTACCAGGTGAACGTCGATCCCAACAAGCTGGCGGCCTACAACCTCTCGATCGAGAAGGTGACCAACGCCATCCGCCAGGGCAACAACGACGTAGGCGGGCGGCTGGTGGAATTCAGCGGGCGCGAGTACATGGTCCGGGGCCGCGGCTATGCCAGGAGCACCGCCGATCTGGGCAACGTCGCGGTGGGCGCCGGCTCGGGCGGCGTGCCCATTCGGATTCGCGATCTGGGCGACGTGGTGCTGGGGCCCGACATCCGCCGCGGCGTCGCCGACCTGGACGGCAAGGGCGAAACCGTAGCCGGCATCGTCGTGATGCGGCAGGGCGAGAACGCGCTGCACGTCATCGAGCGGGTCAAGGAAAAGATCCGGGAGCTGGAGCCGAGCCTGCCGCCCGGCGTCAAGATCGTCACTGCCTACGACCGCTCCGATCTCATCCTGCGCTCCATCGACAACTTGAAGCACACCCTGATCGAGGAACTGGTGGTCGTCAGCGCGGTCATCCTGATCTTTCTGTGGCATATCCCCAGCGCCATCATCCCGATCATCACCATCCCGGTGGCCATAATCATCGCCTTCATCCCCATGAAGGCCATGGGCATCACCTCCAACATCATGTCGCTGGGCGGCATCGCCATCGCCATCGGGGCCATGGTGGACGCGGCCATCGTGGTGGTCGAGCAGACGCACAAGAAACTGGAGCACTGGGAGGCCGAGGGGCGGACGCGCGAATACCAGGAGGTGGTGATCGAAGCCATCAAGGAAGTGGGCGGGCCCAGTTTCTTCTCGCTGTTGGTGATCGCCGTCTCCTTCATGCCCATCTTCACGCTGGAGGCGCAGGAAGGCCGGCTGTTCAAGCCCCTGGCATTCACCAAGAACTTCTCGATGGCCATCGCCGCGGTGCTGGCCATCACGCTGGATCCGGCCATGCGCCTGCTGTTCACGCACGCCAGGAACTTCGGCTTCCGCCCGCGCTGGCTGTGCCGCGTGACGAATGCCGTGCTGGTCGGAAAGATCGAGCCCGAAGAGAAGCACCCGCTGAGCCGCTTCCTTATGCGGGTCTACCAGCCGGTGGTGGAGTTCGTGCTGGCGCACAAGTGGGCGGTGGTGATCGCGGCTGTGGCCGTGGTGGCCGCCACCGTGCCCATCTACCAGCGGCTGGGTTCCGAGTTCATGCCTCCGCTGAATGAAGGCGTGATTCTCTACATGCCGTCTACCCTGCCCGGCATTTCGGTGACCGAAGCGCAGCAATTGCTGCAGGTGCAGGACCGCATTCTGCGGCAGTTCCCGGAAGTGGAGCGGGTCCTGGGCAAGGCCGGCCGCGCCGAAACGTCCACCGATCCGGCGCCCTTCTCGATGATGGAAACCACGGTGGTCCTGAAGCCGGAAAGCGAGTGGCGGCACAAGGACACCTGGTACACCGCCTGGGCGCCGCGCTGGGCGCTCCCCGTTCTGCGGCGCATCACGCCCGATCACATTTCTTGGGATGAACTGGTGGGGCAGATGGACCAGGCGCTCAAGCTGCCCGGTTCCACCAACGCCTGGACCATGCCCATCAAGGCCCGCATCGACATGCTGACCACCGGAATCCGGACCCCGGTCGGCATCAAGGTCTACGGCTCGGACTTGCAGAAGATCGAGGCCCTGGGCAGCCAACTGGAGGCCGTGCTCGGCAAGGTGCCCGGCACGCGCAGCGTCTTTTCCGAGCGCACCGCCGGAGGCTACTTCCTGGACTTCGATTTCAAGCGCGACCAGTTGGCGCGCTACGGGCTCTCGGTGAACGACGCCGAGATGTACGTGATGAACGCGGTCGGCGGAGAGAACGTGACCACCACGTTTGAGGGCCGCGAGCGCTATCCGGTCAACGTTCGCTACCTGCGCGACTTCCGCTCGGGCCTGGACCGGCTGCAGCGCGTCCTGGTGGCCACGCCCTCCGGCGCACAGGTGCCCATGGCCCAGCTTGCCGACCTGAAGCTGGTCACCGGGCCGGCCATGATCCGCGACGAAAACGGCATGTTGAACGGCTACGTGTACGTGGACATGGCCGGGCGCGACATCGGCGGCTACGTGGCCGACGCCAAGCGAGCCGTGCGCCAGCACATCCAGTTGCCGCCTGGCTACTCGCTGGTTTGGAGCGGGCAGTTCGAGTACATGCAGCGGGTCGAGCAGCGGCTCCTGATCGTCGTCCCCATCACCCTGTTCCTGATTTTCCTGCTGCTGTACATGAACACCCGTTCGGTGGCGAAGACCTTCATCATTTTCCTGGCGGTGCCGTTTTCGGCGGTCGGCGCCGTCTGGCTGCTGTACCTGCTGGGCTACAACATGAGCATCGGCGTCTGGGTGGGGCTGATCGCGCTGATGGGGGTGGACGCGGAAACCGGCGTCTTCATGCTGCTCTATCTTGACCTTGCCTACCACGAGATGCGCGCCCAAGGCCGCATGCGCACCTGGGGCGACTTGAAGGAGGCCATCGAGCACGGCGCCGTCAGGCGCGTGCGGCCCAAGGTGATGACGGTGGGCTGCATGTTCATGGCGCTGTTCCCAATCATGTGGTCGGTGGGCGCTGGCGCCGACGTGATGAAGCGCATCGCGGCGCCCATGGTCGGCGGCATTTTTACTTCCTTCATTATGGAGTTGGCTGTTTACCCGGCCATTTACGCCATCTGGAAATGGCACTTTGAAGTGAAGCGGGGGCAACTGACATGAAAAACAGGATCAGATTCACCACGAAGACACAAAGGACACAAAGGCCCCCGAGGTTTTTTCTGGTGTTCTTGGTGTCTTGGTGTCTTTGTGGTTCAAGCTCGCTGCTGGCTGCGCCATTCTCGTTCGCGGCGCGCCACGACCACCTGAAGGGGGCATGCACCGGCAAGCTAACGATCGGCGAGGCGGAGATGGGCTTCGAAAGCCCGAAGCACCACTTTCGCTGGCCATACCTGGAGGTGCAGCAACTCCGCCTGCTCGGTTCGGGCGGCATCGACCTGCTGAGCTACGAAGACGGCTCGAAGCTCAAGCTGGGAGCGGACCGCGCCTTCCACTTTCGCGTTGATGGCGGGCTTCAGGATGCGGCCGGGTTCCTGGCCACCAAACTCGATCGGCGCCTGGTTGTCGGCCTTCCGGAGAAGCCGGCGAGCATCCTGGCCGAGTTTCCCGTGAAGCATCTGCGGCCGTTGGGCGGCGACAGCGGCACATTGGCTTTCGGCGAGGAGACCGTCACGTTCACATCCGAAGACAAGGCCGAGTCGCGTGCCTGGCGCTACCAGGACATTGAAAGCATCGCTACCAGTGGCCGCGATCAACTCAGCATCACCACCTACGAGCGGCAGAGATTTCACTACGCCACTCGCCGCATGTTCAATTTCCAGTTAAAGCAGCCGATATCGGAGGACACGTTCAACATGTTGTGGCGAAAGGTGAACAAGTAGCAGAGCTGACGGCCAACGACTGGCGGCTGAGGCACTTGCAAAATTCGACGTTGGCAACTGTGCCGCGAGCGTCAGCGAGCGGTAGTTTCAGCCATGGCTGCGCGTTTACATTGAGTTCGTGGGTTCAGCAATTGCTGGCGCCACCGCTCGCTGACGCTCGCGGCACAGTCCAGCGTGCTTCTTGGGAATTCTGCAAGTCCCTCATCTGACAGAGAGCCCCGGCCGACGGCTATCGGCGGCTTTTGCGTTTGCCTCTGTTTTCAGATGATTACGCTGAATTACTGAACCGCTACTTCAAGAGCCAACGGAGAAGAGAAAAGAAAATGTTCCGCAAATCGTGGTTGCTTGCAGTTGTTCTTTCCGGCGCGCTGTGGCTTTCCGGCCAGACCCGGCCGGGCCCCTTCGTGGGCGTGGTTACCTGCACTATGTGCGGGGCCCGGCACACCATGGGCATCAAACCGGATTCTAGGTGCGTGATCGAGTGCGTGAGATCCAACCCCGCGAAATGGAAGTACGCTTTGCTGGTCGGCGATGACCTCTACGTGCTCTCGGATCAGCAGACGCCCGAGAAGTTCGCCGCCCAGAAAGTGAAGGTGACGGGCACGCTGTACGAAAAGACCAAGGTCATCGACGTGAAGAAAATCGAACCGGCCCGGTGAGGGGCGGTCAGCCACAAGGACACCAGCCCCGGCCTGTGCGGTGACCGGGCCGTTACCGCGCCCGCAATTCTTTGACGACGGCGTCGGCGCCGTAGATTTTCTCCAGCGCTTCGATGATGCCGGCCGAGTGCACCGACACGGCGCGCGCGATTTCGTCGGTGAACAGGAAGCGGTTGGGTAGCCCCTGGATGTTGCTGTCGAAGATGATGCCCACCAGCTCGCCCGCCTTGTTTACCACCGGGCTGCCGGAGTTGCCGCCGATGATGTCGTTGGTGGAGGCGAAATTCAGCGGCACCGAAAGATTCAGCTTGGCCTTGTTGGCCAAATAGCGGTCCGGCAACTTGTAGGGATCTTTGCCCGTGGCGTGCTTGTACATCCCGTCGAAGGTCGTCGTGTAGGGAATCTTCTTGCCGCTTTCGAGGTAGCCTTTCACGGCGCCGTAGCTGAGGCGCAGCGTCCCGGTGGCCTCCGGGTAGAGGGAGGTTCCGCGGAGCGCGAACAAGGCTTGGGCCAGCAGCGAGCCGTTCTTGCGCTCCACGGCCTCCACTTCGTCCTCGTAGCGCTTGTTCAGCGTCCGAGCCTCACTATCGACCAGTTTGGCCAGGCGGATCATGGCGTCATCGGACTTGTCGATGGCGGCCTGGCCGCCGTCGGCCAGCCGGCGCCGCTCCTTTACGTCGGCCAGCTTGCAGCCGGTCGCGTAGCGACGCGCGGCCTGCTCCGGGGTTTGTCCGGCCAGCGCCTGCTTCATCAGGGGATTGCTGGCGCCCAGCGTCTCCTGCAATTCCGAGAGTATCTGGCCGAGAATCAAGATTTCGCGCGATTCGTAAATAGGGGCCGGTGAGTAAAGCTGTTGCAGCAGCGATTCCAGGGCGCTCTCGCGATACTCGCGCAGGCGCTTCTCGTTGGGCTTGGCCTTCTCGGCCGGCAGGCGCACCAGGCGCCGCGCGATCTGGAACAGGCGCGACTGTGGCAGCCCAATGGTTCCGTCGAGCAACTGATGTTGCCGGTAGAAAGGGGCATAGGCGCGCTGGGCGCCGGCCAGCGCCTCCCAGACGCCGCCGTACTGTTTCTGCTTGTTGGGATCGGCGGCCACCTGCGCCTGCAGGTCCTTCTCCATGGCCGCGCGCCGGGCCATCAGCTTCTTGTCCAGCAACCCGGACTGGTAGCCGATGGTCCCCTTCTGCGAGTTCTCATAACCGAAGATGATGTCGCGGGCGATGCGCGCCTGCTCGGCGTTCGCGCGGGAGTAGGCGAACAGTTTCGCCAGCCGCTCCTTGTATATCTTCAGCCGCGCCGGATAGGCCACGTCGCGCAGGAACTCGAGTTGCGACATGGTGAGGTTGCGCCCGGTCGAGCCGGGATGGCCGCTGACGAACACCAGCTCGCCGTCCCGCGGGCCGGCCGCGCTCCACTTCAGATAATGCTCCACCGGCGCCGGCTTGTTGTTTTCGTAGACGCGGAAGAAGGTGATGTCCAGGTCGTACCGCGGATAGGTGAAATTGTCGGGGTCGCCGCCGAAGAAGGCGATGGAAGCCTCGGGGGCGAACACCAGGCGCACATCGGTGTACTTCTTGTAGCGATAGAGGTTGAAGGCGCCGCCCTCGTACAAAACGACGACGTCGCAGCGCAGCCCGGTCTTGTCCCGGCATTCCTTCTCGAGGCGCGCGGTGGCGGCGCGCTGGGCGGCGTTGCGCGCCGCCGCGTCCATGTCCGGCTTCAATCCGGCGTTCACTTCCGCGGTCACGTCGGCGATCCCCGTGAGGACGTTGAGCTCCATTTGCGGGCAGCGCAACTCTTTGTCCTGCGCCGGCGCGTAGTAGCCCGTCTCATTGAGGTTGCGCTCGGCCGTACCCAACTCCTGGATGCAGCGCTCGCCGACGTGGTGGTTTGTCATCACCAGCCCATTGGGGCTGACGAAACTGCCCGAGGCCCCGCCGAAGCGCACCGAGCTGAGCCGCAGGTGCTCCAGCCAGGCGGCGGACGGCGTAAACCCGTAGGCCTTCTGCACCTTCTCGGTGGGGAAGTTGTTGTAGGTCCACATGCCCTCGTCGGCGAACGCTCCGAAACCGAGGAGCAGTAGCACGACCACGAACACGACAATGCGCGGTGCAATCATGACCAACCTCCGATGACGAATTCTTCGTGCCTTGGTGACTTGGTGGTTCATTCCACCCGGGGAACGAAACAGGATACCTCAGCCGGGCAGGATACGGCGCCGGATTCGATCTGGAAAACGGAATGAGCGATGGCGAAGCGCTCGCGAAGGACCTGCTGGCCGGCGGCCAGCAACTGCTCGCGGTTGACCGGCTCATCAACCACCAGATGACAACTGAGGACCACGGCGTCCTGGCCTACAGACCAGATGTGCAGATCGTGCACCCGGCAGACGGACGGGATCTCCAGCAGCGCTTGCTCGACCTCCGCCACGGAAAGGTGCGGAGGCACCGACAGCATCAGCAGCGAACTGCTGTGCCGCAGCAACTCCCATCCGCTGGTCAGCAGCAGCACGGAAACCACGATGCTGGCGATGGGATCGAGCACGGTTGTCCCCAGCAGGAAGATGCCGGCGGCGGCCACCAGCGCGGCCAGCGAGCCCAGGATGTCGCCGACGATGTGCAGGAACGCGCCGCGCAGGTTGATGCTGCTGGACCGGCCGCGGTACAGGAGCGCGGCCGCCACAACGTTTCCCGCCAGGCCCGCCAGCGTGGCAGCCAGCATCAGGCCCCCGCGCACCGGCTGGGGTGAGCGCAGGCGCAACAGCGCCTCCCAAACGATCCATACCGAGAGCGCCATGACGGTCAGCGCGTTCAGGAAGGCGGCGATGGTCTCGGCATGGCGATAGCCGTAGGTTTTGCGGGGCGTTGCCGGGCGCTCAGCCAACCGCATGGCAAACAGGCTCAGCCCCAGCGACGCCAGGTCCACCAGCACGTGCCCCGCATCGGCCAGCAACGCCAGGCTGTTGGAAAGCAGCGCGCCGGCCACCTCGGCAATCAGCACCAGGAAGGTGATGCCGGCAGCGGCCAGCAGGCGACGCCAGTTCCGCGCCCTGGGGTCAAGATGCGCGTGCCCATGGTCGTGGTGCTCCATCGCTCTTCATTTCATCATAAAGCGAGAATGAACCCAAGGCGGCAGGCGGCAGGGGGTGCGCGACAAAAATGTGACTGGAAACATCGTTCCCTTGTCCTTCACCCGAATCCTAACGTAGCAGGTACGCACAGACTGGCCCGAGAGCCCTCGAAGCGGGCCGGCATCAGCCCGCGAAGCGGGCGACAGGTTGCTAGCCCACGGCGTCAGCCGTGGGAAAGGTTCGCGGCAGACGGAACAAGCCCGCGAAGCGGGCGACAGAAATCTGGCGGCGTTTTCTGTCGCCCGCTTCGCGGGCTTGTTCTCCCCTCTTTTGCTACCCACAGCTTGCGCTGTGGGCTACCAAACTGTCGCCCGCTCCGCGGGCTCAAGCGGCGACGATTTCACTGATATTCTCACATCTATGTCGCGCACCCGGTGGCAGGCGTGACGTCATGATCTGACATCTGATGCCGGAAACCTGACACGTGGCACCTGGCACCTGACACCTGTAGTTGCGGCGGCAGGCGGGCTGTGCTTTGATAGCCCTCATGACGTTACGGCTGATGGGCGTCTTGTTCTGCCTGGCGGCCTGCTTGCCGGCGGGCGAAATACCCAAGGCGGCTTGGAGCCGGGTGATTGGCCAGCCGTTCGAAGGCGCCATGCGGGGCGGGGAAAAGCTGGACGACGGCTACTTCCAGGGCCTGCCGATCGGCGGCCTTGGTGCGGGTAGTATCGGCCGCACCTACCGCGGCGATTTTGCCCGCTGGCACCTGGACGTCGGCCAGCACTACTACCGCACCGCGGCCGCCAACCAGTTCGCCGTGTTTGTGCAGCCCGAAGGCGGGCCGGCCGGCGCCCGCGTTCTATCGGTGTGGAAACCCGAGGATGGCTCACTATCCGCCTGGGGGTGGGATGCGTCCGTGCGGCCCGGCAACCGCTACCACGCGCTTTTCCCGAAAGCCTGGTATGTGTACGAAGACACCGGCGTGCCGGCATTAACGCTGACCTGCGAGCAGTTTTCTCCTTTTTTGCCGCACAACTACCGGCAGCCGAGTTACCCGCTCGGCATTTTCCGCTGGACCGCGGTCAACCGCACAGCCAAGCCGGTGACGGTGTCACTGCTGTTCAGTTGGGAGAACATGCTGGGCTGGTTCGCGAACGCGGCCAAGAACGCCGATCCGTTCGACGACGGGCCCAGGTACGAGATGCGCTGGGGAGCGAGCGAGGGCAATCGCAACGTTTTTCAAAGCGACGGCGCCATGCGCGGGCTGGTGCTGGGCCGCGGCCAGGGCCCGGTCACGGAAGAGTGGGATGGAGAGTTCGCGCTGGCTACGGAGGCGGCCCCCGGCGTGGAAATCACCTACCTGGCCCGCTTCGATCCGGCCGGTGATGGCGCGGAGGTGTGGAGGCCGTTTGTCGCCACGGGCCGCCTGCCCAACACCGCCGATCCGCGCCCGGCGCGCAAGGGCGAGCGCATCGCCGCGGCGCTGGCCGTGCGCTTCACCCTGGCGCCGGGCGGCAGCCGCACCGTCCCCATCGTGCTGGCCTGGGACCTGCCCATCATGGAGTTCGGGCCGGGCGTCAAGTGGTATAAGCGCTATACCGCTTTCTTCGGCGCCACCGGGCACAGCGCCTGGAAAATCGCCCGGGAGGGGCTTCAAAATCACGCCCGCTGGTCCGCTCAGATCGACGCCTGGATGCGCCCCTACCTGGAAGACCGGCGCACACCGGACTGGTACAAGACCGCCCTGTTCAACGAGCTCTACTACTTGCTGGATTCCGGGATGGCTTGGGAGAACGGGCAGCCCGGCAAGCCCGGCGGCACCGATTATCCGCCGTTGGGCCGCTTCTCCTACCTGGAATGCCCAGAGTACCGCTTCTACTCCACGCTGGACGTAAACATTTACGGCTCGTTTGCCGTCCTGCACCTGTTTCCCGAACTGGACAAGCAGGAAGCGAAGCTGTTCGCCGACGCGGTCGCGCTCGAAGACACGTCGAAGCACCCCATCGGCTGGACCGATGGCCAGCTCTGGCGCCCGCGCAAACTGCGCGGCGCGACACCGATGGATCTGGGCGTGCCGTTCGAGGATCCCTGGCGCCGCACCAACTTCTACACCTGGCAGGACCCCAATACGCTCAAGGATGAATCCTCCGGCCTGGCTTTGAAGATCTGGCGCGACTACGTCTGGACGGGCAGCAAAGACACGCTGTTCCTGCAGCACGTCTGGCATCCGCTGCGCCAGACCCTGGACTACATGAAGCAGTTCGATAAGGACGGCGACGGCATCCCGGAAAACGAGGGGACGCCCGACCAGACCTACGACAGTTGGACGATGACCGGAACCAGCGCCTACATCGGTTCGCTCTGGATCGCCTCGCTGGAAGCGGCGGCGGCCATCGGCGATGCGGTCGGCGAGCGGCTGGCCGCCTCCGAATACCGCCAACTGGCCGGCCGTGCCCGCGCCAGCTTCGAGCGGAAGCTCTGGAACGGAGAGTACTACGATTTCGACACCGCCAGCAGGGACCGCAAGGCCATCATGGCCGATCAATTGTTTGGCCAGTTCTACGCGCAGCTTACCGGCCTGCCGGGGGTGGTGCCGGCCGAGAAGCGCAACCGCGCCCTCCGCAAGATCTTCGATTTCAACGTGATGAAGTACTACAACGGGGAAGCGGGGGCCGTGAACGGGATGATGCCCGACGGCGCCGTCGATCGCCTGTTTACCAAATCGACCAATGCCCACGAAGTCTGGACCGGCGTCACTTACGCGCTGGCGGCCTTCATGCTCCACAGCGGCATGGAGCGGGAGGCCTGGCAGACGGCGCGCGGCATCTACCGCACCACCTATGAAACCGGCGGGTTGTGGTTTCGCACCCCGGAGGGCTGGACCGACCAGCCGGGCAAGATGACTTTTCGGGCCTCCATGTACATGCGCCCGCTGGCCATCTGGGCCATTCAGGCGGCGCTGGATCGTCGCCCGAGATAACCCGGGTGGCGATCCTGGGAGCGCGGACGTCGCGTTCAATGCCACTTACTTTTGGGCCTAAAGCCGCGTAGCGGCGACTGAGGATAGCCCAGCGTTTCAACGCTGGGTTTCTGGCGGCAGCGGGATGAGTCCCGTGGGGACGGCTGAAGGCCTTTGCCGGCGCGGGTTTCAGCCGTCCCTACGGGACTTGACGGCTGCCCCTCGGTTCCCAGCACTGAAGTGCTGGGCTATCTTCATCCGGCCCCAACGGGGCCGGTATTGCGAGAAGTAGGTGACATTGAACGTCGCGCCCGCCCCGCTGCTCCGTATGATTCGCGGTGGTCGCAGTGAGCAACCGCCTTATGAGGCAGCACGGGCGGCCGGGACGGCCGCGCTCCCAGGCGCTACTGTGCCTTTGTGGTGAATCCCTTACCCCCTTTTTCTTTTGTAATTGAGAGGCGTTTTGTGGTTCAATTTCTCTTTTGAATCGCATGATGAAGACATTGTTCTTGAACCCACCGTCGTTCGACATGTTTGACGGTGGGGCAAGCTCTCGCTGGCCGGCCAGCCGGGAAATTGAATCGTACTGGTACCCGGTTTGGCTTTGTTATCCGGCCGGAATGATGGAAGGCAGCCGTGTTCTGGACGCGCCGCCTCATCACATAACTCCCGCGGAAACAGCGCGCATCGCCCGGGACTTTGATCTGGTGGTCTTGTTCACCAGCACGCCCGGGTTCGAGAGCGATGTGCGGCTGGCGCAGATGATGAAGGACCGCAAGCCGGGCCTGAAGATCGGCTTTGTGGGGCCTCCCGTCACTGTGCAGCCGGAAGGAAGCCTGCGGGCGGCGAAAGCCGTTGATTTTGTGGCTCGCCGAGAATTCGAATACTCCGTGCTGGAGTACGCCCAGGGCCGCGACGCGGCACAGATTCTGGGGATTAGCTGGCGCAACAACGGTTTCGTGCATCACAATCCGGAGCGTCCTCCGCTCCAGGACCTGGATGCTCTGCCGTTTGTCAGCGAGGTCTACGCCCGGGATTTGGAGGTGGAGCGCTACAACGTCCCCTTCCTGCTGCACCCCTTCATTTCCATGTACACCAGCCGGGGCTGCCCGGCGATGTGCACCTTCTGCCTCTGGCCGCAGACGCTGAGCGGCCACCCCTGGCGCACCCGCAGCACCGACAGCGTGGCCGAAGAGGTGCGCTGGGCCCTGAAGCGCTTCCCGCAGGTCCGCGAGATCTTTTTCGACGACGACACCTTTAATTACAAGAAGTCGCGCACCATCGAGCTGTGTCAGAAACTGCGGCCCATCGGGTGCACCTGGTCATGCACTTCGCGGGTCACCTCCGATTACGAGACGCTGCAGGCCATGCGCGAGGCCGGTTGCCGCCTGATGGTGGTGGGGTACGAAAGCGGCGACCCGCAGATACTGAAGAACATCAAGAAAGGCGCCACGCTGGAGCAGGCGCGCCGGTTCACCCGCGACGCCAAGAAGCTGGGCCTGGCCGTGCACGGCGACTTCATGATCGGGCTGCCGGGCGAGAGCGGCGAGAGCATCGAGGCCACCATGCGGTTTGCCGAGGAGCTGGATTGCGAAACCATCCAGGTGTCGGTGGCCCACCCCTATCCCGGCACCGAGTTCTACGACTTCGTTTGTCGCGAAGGATACCTGTGCGATGAAGAGATGGTGGACGAGCAGGGCCACCAGCTCCCCAACGTCGAGTACCCGGGCTTGACCCGCGCCGACCTGATGGAGGCCGTCGAGCGCTTTTACGGCCGCTATTATTTCCGGGCACGAATCGCCTGGCGCGTGGTGCGCAAGGCGATCTTCAACGGCAAGGAGCGCGCCCGCCTGTACAAGGAGGCCCGGGAGTTTCTGAGCCTGCGCGCCAAGCGCCGGCATTTCGTGACTGCCGCCCGCTCGCTGCAGGCCGGCAACGCCGCCAGCTCGGCCGCGGCCGGGCTGAGCGATGCCGGCGGGGACTAATAGTAGGCAGTAGGCAGGGGCCGCTGGGCGACTGCGTGCTGGCTAGCGCCATCCGACCGGTGCCGTACAACCACCAGTGAAAACCAAGCTCACCCTGGCCGTCATTATTGTCTCCAGCGCTCTTGGCAATGTTCTCCTCAGCAAAGGCATGAAGCAGTTGGGCGACATCAGCCATCAGCCGCCCTGGCGTATCGTCGGCTCAGCGCTGGCCGCCATGCTCAATCCCTGGGTGGCCGCCGGTGTCGCCCTGCTGGCGCTTTTCTTTTTTTCTTACCTGGCGGCCCTGTCGTGGGCGGACCTCTCCTACGTGTTGCCGGCCACGGCGCCGGGTTACTTGCTGACCGCCGGCCTGTCGTATTGGCTCCTGGGCGAGCGGATCAGCGCCTGGCGCTGGCTGGGAACGGTGCTGATCGTCGCCGGTGTGGTGCTGGTGGTGCGCACCGAGAAGCGGCGGATGCCATGATCGTTCCCTTGCTGATGGTTCTGATTGGCGCGTCGGTGACGGGCGACATACTGGTGACCCACGGCATGAAACGGGTGGGCGAAATCCACGACTTCCGCCCACGATCACTCTTGAGAGTAGCCTGGCGAACGCTGCGAGGGGGTTGGGTCCCTGCCGGCGTGGCCTCGATGGCCACCTCCTTCTTCGCGCTGATGGCGGCGCTCTCGGTGGCCGATGTCAGCTTCGTCATTCCGGTGACGGCCGTCACCTACATTCTGAACACGCTGGGCGCGAAGGTCTTCCTCAAAGAACACGTCAGCGGCCAGCGCTGGCTGGGCGCCGCACTGGTGGCCATGGGCGTGGCCCTGGTGTCGTTGTAGTACCAACAGAGCCGCGAGCGTCAGCGAGCGGGTGCCCCGCAAGGCCAACGCAACGCTGCGCCAGCACCCGCTCGCTGACGCTCGCGGCTCTGTTGGCTACGCCTTCTTATTTCCGGATAATATGAAGCGATGACCTGGCACCTGACACCCGTGCTGCTGGCGTTCTGCCTGTTCATGGCCGGCTGTGCGTGCCTCTACTGGTTGCTGGTCATTGTGGCCGCCTGGCGTTTCCGTGTGGCGCCCGAGCCGCCGGCCGAGTTCGCCCCGCCGGTTTCCATCTTCAAGCCCTTGCACGGGCTGGAGCGAGACTGCCATGAATTGCTGGCCGGTTTCTGCCGCCAGGACTACCCGCTGTACGAGGTGCTGTTCGGTGTGGCGTATGCGGAAGACCCGGTCGTCCCCATCGTGCGGCGCCTCCAGGCCGAGTTTCCGAACCTTTCCATCCGCCTGCTGATCGCCGACCGGAATTACGGCGCGAACAAGAAGGTTGACAGCCTGGACAAGATGCATCGCGAGATGCGGTACGAGTTCCTGGCGGTCAGCGACAGCGACATGCGCGTCGGCCCCGACTACCTGCGGCGCATCATGGCGCACTTCCGCGATCCCCAGGTGGGCCTGGTCACCTGCTTCTATCGCGCCGAGCCGGGTGGCACGCTTCCCTCGGTCTTTGAAGCCATCGGGATCACCGGCGAATTCCACCCCAGCGCCATGGTAGCCAGGATGCTGGAAGGAGTGGAATTCGCGTTCGGCTCCACCATGGCCACGCGGAAATCGCTGCTGGAGGCCATCGGCGGCTTTCCGGTAATGGCGGACGCCAGCGATGATTATGAGCTGGGCAAGGGGGTGGCGCGGCTGGGCCAGCGGGTGGTCATCAGCTCTTACGTGCTCAGCACGGTGCTGCCGGCCGATACCTGGCGCACCATGGTGCAGCGCCAGTTCCGCTGGACGTGCTGCACGCATGCCTCACGCCCCAAAGGCCACACCGGCCTGATTCTCACCTACGGGTTTCCCTTCCTGCTGGCCGCGCTGGCGCTGGCGCCGCATTCCGGAGTGGTTTGGGGCTTCTTGTTCACTTGGCTGGTCTCGCGACTGGGCGCTGCCTGGATCGCCAATCGCCTGGTCCTTCACGACCCGGTTCTGGACCGCTACCTTCTGCTAACGCCCCTGCGCGACCTGCTGACATTTGGCATGTGGGCCGCCAGCTTTTTCTACCGCCGCGCGACTTGGCGAGGTGAGCAGATCCGCCTGGAAAACGGCAAAATGCGCCGCTACGGGCTGTAGGCTGTAGGCTGTGGGCTGTGGGCCGTAGGCTGTAGGCTGGCCGGCGGCAGCAGCGAAATGACTAAAGTCACAAAAAGAGACCTGAGACCTGGGACCTGAGACTGGAGGATAAAAGCGGTCTCAGGTCTGAGGTCCCAGGTCCCAAGTCTCAGGTCCCAAGTCCCAGGTCCCAGGTCCCAGGTCCCAAGTCTCAGGTCCCAAGTCTCAGGTCTCGGGAGCGGAGCGAGCGCAGATCGATGCCGAGCTGCTGGCATTTCTTATACAGGTGACTTCGCTCCAGGCCCAGGGCGCGGGCCGTCCGCGCGATTTGGTAGGCGTGTTTCTCCAGGGTGTCCAGCACTACTTCGCGCTCGATTTCGTCCATCGTTTCTTTCAGCGGGCGGCCGCGGAAGCCATGGCGTGCGCCGGGGCCGGCGGACGCCGCCGCGCCGCCGCCCATCAACTGGTCGATCAGCGCGCCGGTGATCTCTCCGCCGCGTGCCAGGATCAGGGCGCGCTCCACGGCGTTCTGCAACTCCCGCACGTTGCCGGGCCAGCGGTACCGCGCCAGCCTGTCGAGCGCTTCCGGCATGATCCGTGCCTGCTTCCAGTGATTCCGGGCCGCCACCTGGCGGGCGAAATGCTCGGCCAGCAGGGGCACGTCTTCGGGGCGGTCGCGCAGCGGCGGCACGGCGATGGGAAACACATGAATGCGGTGAAAGAGGTCCTCCCGGAAGTGGCCGGCGGCCATCAGCTTGTGCAGGTCTTTATTCGTTGCCGCAATCACCCGCACGTTGGCGGTGATGACGTGGTTCGAGCCGATGCGCTCGAATTCCCGTTCCTGCAGCACGCGCAGCAATTTCGCCTGCATGGCCGCGGGCATGTCACCGATCTCGTCGAGGAACAACGTGCCGCCCTCGGCGGCCTCGAACTTGCCGATGTGGCGGGAAATGGCGCCGGTGAAGGAGCCCTTCTCGTGACCGAACAGCTCGCTTTCGATCAGTTCGGCGGGCACCGCCGCGCAGTTCAGCTTCACAAAGGGGTTGTCGCGGCGCGGGCTGGCGCGGTGGATGGCCCGCGCCACCAGTTCCTTGCCCGTCCCGGTTTCGCCCAGGATGCAGACGGCCGAGTCGGTGGGCGCCACCAATTCGACCTGCTCAACCACCCGGGCCATGGCCGGGCTGCGAAACAGCAGGTCGCCGTCTCCCACCTGGCAGCGCAGCTCCCGGTTTTCTTCCTCCAGGCGCCGGAGCCGCACCGCGTTTTCCACGGTGAGCAGCAGCTTCTGCGCCGACACCGGCTTTTCCAGGAAATCGACGGCGCCCGAGCGGGTGGCCTGCACCGCCATTTCGATGGTGGCTTGGCCGGAAATCAGCACCACGGGCAGCTCGGGCCGTTCCCGCCCGATCGCGTCCAAAAGCTGCAGGCCGCTGGTTCCGGGCATCACCACGTCGGAAACGACAGCGTCCAGTTTCTCGCGGCGGAGTAGCTCGAGGGCGCGCTCGGCGGAGTCGGCGATCAGCGCTTCCAGCCCCTCCATGCGGAAGGCCCGCGCCAGTTGCGCCAGGGTGTTGGCGTCGTCATCGACGATGAGGATGCGGAGTTTCAAAACCGGCTGTAGGCTGTAGGCCGTAGGCCGTGGGCCAACCGCGGGCAGCCTACAGCCCACGGCCTACAGCCCACAGCCTAGATAAACATCTCTTCGTCCTGCGTGGCGCGCTCCGGGGTGCTGCGGAAGCCGCCGCGCCGCAGCAGGACCTGGACGGCGGCCAAGATGCCGATGGCCACTGCTTGCATCTCCTTGACCGGGCGGACCACGCTCCTCTGGATGAGATCGGTGGTCTGCTCGACGCGGTGCACGGTGTCGGCCACCAGCTCATCCACCCGGATGATCTCCAGCCGCGCCCGGTCGGTGGCCTCGGTCAGCAACTGATCGATGCGGGTGAGCTGTCCTCGCGCCATTTCCTGGGCTTGGTCCAATGTCACGGCCAGGCGCTGCGCCTGCTCGCGGGCCTCCTCGATCATCGGACGGGCGCTGTCCAGCACCGACTTGGCGCTGTCCAGCAAGGGCTCGACCTTCTTGTCCAGGGTCTGCTCGAGGCGGACCTGCAGCTTCTTGACGGCCAGCAGCAGGCCGATCAGCGTGGCCAGTTGCAGAACCAGCGCCACGGCCATGATCACCACGAATAGGGCCACGAAGAGGTAGAACCAATCGGGAGCCAAATTAGGAGCCAACAGGTAGCGACCTCCTCACGCCTTGGAGCCGGAGGGCTTGGCGCCGGGGGGCGTTCCGGACGCCGGTTCGGATGCTTCGCCGGTGGCTTCGCGGTAGGCTTGTTTCCCCGCCTCGAATGCCGCCTGCACGTTGCTCTTCTGGCGGGCGACCGTCTCCTTGCCCTTCTCGATGTACTCGCCTGCCTGTTCGCGCACCTCGCGGCTCTTGCGCGTGACGAACTCGCGGCCCTCCACGGCCCTCTGGCCGAGGTAGTCCCGCGTCTCCTCACCGGAGCGGGGAGCGAACAGGATTCCGATCAGAGTGCCCACCCCCAGGCCCGCCAAAAAGTAGGTAATCTTGCTGGTGTCTTCCGCCATAGGGCGACCTCCATTTCGCTCTCCAAGTATAGCACGCGGAAGGGGCGTTGAGCGCCAACCCCAATACCGTTGTGGCTCTGTAACGGAAGTTCGGGTTAGAATAGCGCATTCATGCCGGAACTGTTCCGCCTGCTGAGGTATGTCCGCCCCTACTGGTTCCGGCTCAGCGTGTCGGTGCTGATGATGGCCGGGGTGGGCGCCTTCGAGGCCATCGTGGCCTTGCTGATCGGCCCGGTGTTCGACCGCGTGCTCAACCCGCGGGCGGCCGGCGACGGCATCGTGCTCCTCAAGAGCGTCCCCGGGATCGGAGCGGTTGACCTCCGCCTCTTCGTTCCTTCCTGGATGCACAACATCTGGACGATTGTGGCCGCCGTTATTGTGGTGGTCACGCTGGGCAAGGCGCTGTGCGAGTACGTGGCCAGCTACCTGGTCAACTACATCGGCTTTGCCGTGGTTACGGACCTGCGCAATCAGCTTTACGACACGGTGATCCACCAGTCGATGCGCTTCTTCCACGGGCACGCCACCGGGCGGCTGATGTCGGCCGTGCTGAACGACATCGAGAAGATCCAGCTTGCCGTCTCACACGTGCTCGCCGATTTCCTGCGGCAGAGTTTCACGCTGCTGGGCATGGTGGCGGTGCTGACGCTGCTGGACTGGAAGCTGGCGGCTGTCTCGCTGCCGTTGCTGATCGCGGTCGTGCTTTACACGGCGACCAAGATCGGGCGCCGCGTTCATCGTTCGACGCGCAAGACGCAGGACAACTTGGCCGAGATCAGCGAGATCCTGCAGGAAAGCATCAGCGGCATCCGGATCGTGAAGGCCTTCGGCATGGAAAAGTTCGAGCTGGGGCGGTTCCGGGAGGCGGCCCGGCGGATGTTCCGCGTGAACCTGCGCTACGTGCGCGCCCAGGCCCTGACCTCGCCGCTGATGGAGCTGCTGGGTGCGCTGATGATGGTCATCATGCTCTGGGTGGGCCGCGACCGGATCAAGGCCGATGTCCTTACGCCCGGCGCCTTCCTGGTGTTCGTTTACGCGCTGCTGAAGATGTACGAGCCGCTGAAGCGGCTGACCGGCATCAACAACGCTTTCCAGCAGGCCCTCGGCGCGTCGGCCAAGGTGTTCGAGTATCTGGACGTGCGGCGCGAGGTGCAGGACCGGCCGGGCGCGGTCCCTTTGCCGTCCTTCCGCGAAGCGGTGGTGTTCGATGACGTTTCGTTCCAGTACGAGCACGAGAGCCCCTTGCTCGCCGGCATCAGTTTCCGCGCCGAGCGGGGAGAAGTGGTGGCCATCGTCGGACCCAGCGGGGCGGGGAAGACCAGCATCGTCAACCTGATTCCGCGCTTCTTTGACGTGACGGCGGGCCGGGTGACGATCGACGGGCACGACGTGCGCGATGTCACCCTGTCTTCGCTGCGCGGCCAGATCGGGATGGTCACCCAGGAAACCATTCTGTTCAACGACACCGTTCGCAACAACATCTGCTATGGATGGGCGGAGACTTCCGACCAGCGGCTCCTGGAGGCGGCCCACGTGGCCATGGCCCACGACTTTATCGTGGCGCTGCCCCAGGGTTACGACACCGCGATCGGGGAGCGCGGCGCGCGCCTGAGCGGCGGCCAGCGCCAGCGCCTGGCCATTGCCCGCGCCCTGTTGAAGGACCCGCCCATCCTGATCCTGGACGAAGCGACCTCGGAACTGGACAGCGAATCAGAACTACTGGTTCAGCAGGCGCTGGGCAACCTGATGGCCGGGCGCACGGTCTTCGTGATTGCCCACTGGCTGGGCACCGTGCGCCGGGCCGACAAGATTCTGGTGCTGAGCGATGGACGCATCGTGGAGGCCGGCACGCACGCCGAGTTGCTGGGGAACGGCGGCGTCTACCGCCGCCTGCACGAGCTGCAGTTCATGGAACAGACCGCGGAGAAGGTGAAAAATGAAGAATGAAAAATGAAGAATTGAACCGCCTTGTCAATTCTTAATTTTTAATTCTTAATTCTCAATTTCTATGCTTAGAAGCATGACCGGCTACGCGGCTGCTTCCGGCCGCCGCGGCAAAACGGCCGTCTTGGTGACGGTCAAGAGCGTTAACCATCGCTTTCTGGACCTGCACCTGCACCTGCCTCCCGAGCTGGATCCGCTGGAGACGAAGGTGCGGCAGGTGGTGCGGGACACGGTCCGCCGCGGCCACCTGGATTTGGCCGTGGTGCTGGAACGGGACGCCGGTGTGGAGGCCCACATCGACCGCGCCCTGGTCTCCGCATACATGCAGGCTTACAACCGCCTGCGGGCCGACTTCGGCCTGACGGCCGAGGCGGACCTGAACAGCGTGTTGAAGGTGCCGGGCGTGCTCAGCTTCACCCCGGCGAACCTGGCCGAGGAGGAATCGAAGGAGATCGAATCCCTGGTCGTGGACACTGTCAGCGAGGCCTTGCGCAAGCTGGACGAAATGCGGGGGCGCGAAGCGCGCGCCATCGCCGCCGAGCTGACCGAGCGGGCCGCGGAGATGCGCCGCGGAGTCGAGGAGATCGAGCAGTTGCGCGCCGGCGCCCAGCAGCTTTACCTGCAGCGGCTGCGCGACCGCCTCCGCGAGTTGATCGGCGAGCAGGTCGCGCCCGAGCGCCTGGCCCAGGAAGCGGCCCTGCTGGTGGACCGCAGCGATGTCAGCGAAGAGTTGCTGCGCATGAAGAGCCATCTGCAGCAGTTAGACCACCTGCTCCAGTCCGAGGAGGCCGGCGATGCGGGCAAGCGCCTGGATTTCCTGCTCCAGGAGATGATCCGGGAGGCGAATACCATCCTCTCCAAGACCTCCGGCCTGGCCGAGGCGGGCATTCGCATTACCAACATCGGATTACACCTCAAGGCGGAGATTGAAAAGCTGCGGGAGCAGGTCCAGAATCTTCAATAGGCTACAGGCTACAGGCCACAGGCTCCAGGAGGTGGTTATCCCCTGCAGCCTGCAGCCTGTAGCCTGCAGCCTGTAGCCTGTACATGACCAGCGTCTTTATCGTGTCGGCGCCTTCCGGCTCGGGCAAATCCACGCTGGTGGAGCGCCTGCTCAGCTCGGTGCCCGGCCTCACCTTCTCCATCTCCTACACCACCCGCAGCCCGCGCGGACACGAGAGGAACGGCGAGGACTACTGCTTCATCCGGGCCGAAGAATTCCGGACCATGATTGAGCGCGGCGAGTTTTTGGAGTGGGCCGTGCTGTTCGGGAAGGACTACTACGGCACAGCCCGGCGGTTCTTGGAGGAAGCGCGCCGCCAGGGCCAAGATCTGGTGCTGGACATCGACGTGCAGGGCGCCGCCCAAATCAAGCAGAAGCTGCCGGACGCGGCCTCGATCTTCATTCTTCCGCCCTCGCGGGAGGCGCTCATAGCCCGCCTTCGCGGCCGCGGCGAAGACGCCGAAGAGGTGATCCAGCGGCGCCTGGGCCGGGCTGCCGGCGAGATTGAGGATTACTGCAAGTACGATTACGTGGTCATCAATGACCGCATCGAGCAGGCCGCCGAGAAGCTCTGCGCCATCGTGCTGGCGGCCCGCGTCTCCCGGCAGGCCGGCGCGGGCGCGGATCCCGCCGCCAACGATCCGGAGGCCAAGCGTTGGCTGGAGCTGGCACGCGCCTGCCGCACCGCCGACGTCAGCGAGCAGGTCCAACCGATTTTGGAGACCTTCTCCACCGCCCGGAAGTGACCCGCCTCTCCGGAAACCTGTGGCTGCCGGCCTCCGGAGGTGATAGAATCTTGTTTACGGGTACGTGTGGAAGGTGGAGTGTGCGCGGATAGCGGACCGGAGGACGCATCAGCAAGTGGATCGCATTGAAAATCTGGAAAGCAAGTTTCGATTTGTTCACGCGGCAGCCCGGCGGGCCCGCCAACTGCAAAGCGGGTCGCGCCCGCTCGTGCCCACGGTGACGCGGAAACCCACCCGCATCGCCATGGAAGAGGTCCTGAGCGGCGCCGTCACTTACCGGAGTGCCGCCGAGGCCACAAAGGCCAGTGCTCCCGAATAAAGTGACAAGTGACGAGTGACAAGTGGCGAGCGGCCGGATCTTTCGCCGGTCCTCGGCTTGTCACTCGTCACTGGCCACTGGTCACTGCCATGAAAGTCTGCCTGGGAATCAGCGGCGGCATTGCTGCCTATAAGAGCGCCGACCTGCTGCGCCTGCTGCAGCAGCAGGGCCTGGAAGTCCAGGTGGTCATGACCCGCAATGCCTGCCAGTTTGTCAGTCCGCTGACATTCGCGGCGCTGTCGGGGCGGAAAGTGATCACCGGGATGTTCGAGGAGCCGGGCAGGGAAGCGAACATCGAGAGTGCCATCGAGCATATGGCCGTGGCCCAGGCGGCCGAGCTGCTGCTGATCGCGCCGGCTACCGCCAACCTGCTGGGCAAGATGGCGCGCGGCATCGCCGACGACTTCCTCACTACGCTCTATCTCGCCACCAAGGCGCCCGTGGTTGTGGCGCCGGCCATGAACGTCAACATGTGGGAGCATCCCGCGGTGCGGGAAAACGTGGCCCGCTTGCGCGAGCGCGGCGTCCGCGTCGTTGAGCCGGAGGAAGGCTACCTGGCCTGCGGGATGACGGGCGCGGGCCGGCTGGCTTCGTTGGATGCCATCCTGGCCGCCGCTCTGGAAGTCCTCGGTTTGCGCCGCGACCTCCAGGACGAAACCGTGCTGGTCACGGCCGGACCCACCCAGGAGCCCATCGACCCGGTGCGCTTCATCAGCAACCGTTCCAGCGGCAAGATGGGCTATGCCATTGCCGCAGCGGCCGCGCGGCGCGGCGCCCGCACCCTGCTGATCAGCGGTCCCACCTCCCTGCCTCCCCCCGATGGCGTGCAGTTCGTGGAGGTGCGGAGGGCGGAGCAGATGGCGCAGGCCGTGTTGGCGCGGCTGGAGGACGCCACCATCGTCATCAAAGCCGCCGCGGTGGCCGATTACCGCCCGGTTACGGCCGCTCCTCAGAAAATCAAGAAAGGCGGAGGCAAGCTCAGCCTGGATCTGGAGCCGGCCACCGACATCCTGGCCGAAATCGGCCGCCGCAAGGGCGGCCGGCTGGTCGTTGGCTTCTCGGCGGAGACCGAGCGCCTGCAAGCCAACGCCGGCAAGAAACTGGAAGAGAAGAACGTCGATTTGATGGTCGCCAACGACGTCACCCAAGGCGTGTTCGATTCCGACTACAACACCGCCGTTCTGATCACCCGGCAGGGCGCCACCGAGTTGCCGCGCATGACCAAGGCGGAGCTGGCCGGCCGCATCCTGGACGCGGTGGTTGCACTGCGGGCTGAGAGGCGCGCCAGGACGGAAATGGGACGCGGATGAACGCAGATGAACGCAGATAATGGTCTGGATCTGCGTCGATCTGCGTTAATCTGCGTCCCTTGATTTTTTTATGGACCCGGATCTGAAAGAGCGCTTGCGGTTCTACCAGGAGTTGGGGATCAGCGACTTCTACCGGCCGCAGCCGGCGGCGGCCGAGGCTGTGCCGGCGTCTGCCGCGGTTTCCAAGCAGGCGCGACCCGCGGCGCCGCCGCCTCGGTCGCGTCCGGCCCCCGCGCCTCCGCCCAAGCCCGCTTTTGTGCCAGGGCCGGTGACCGATGACTTGTTCCGCGCCACCGCTCCCCGTGAAACGCTGGAGGCCATTCGCGCCGACCTGGGCGATTGCCGCCGCTGCAAGCTCCATGCCGGACGCAACACGATTGTCTTTGGGAGCGGCAACCCCAAGGCTGACGTGGTATTCGTGGGAGAGGGACCGGGGGCCGACGAAGACGCCCAGGGCCTGCCCTTTGTCGGCCGCGCCGGCCAGTTGCTCACCGAAATGATCAACAACAGCGCGGCCAGGCTGAACCTTCCTCTGCGCCGCGAGCAGGTCTACATCTGCAACGTGTTGAAGTGCCGCCCGCCGGGCAACCGCACGCCGGAAAAGGACGAAATCGACGCCTGCCTGCCGTTCCTGCTGCGGCAACTGGACGCCATCCGGCCGCGGGTTGTCGTGGCGCTGGGCGCCACGGCCGCCCGGGCGCTGCTCAACACCAGCGAGGCCATGGCCAAGCTACGGGGCCGCTGGTTCGAGTTCCGCGGCGCGCGCGTGCTGGTCACCTACCATCCTGCCTATTTGCTGCGCGATCCTGCCAAGAAGCGCGAGGCCTGGGAAGACATGCAGATGCTGTTGGGCTTCCTCTATCCGCCTGAGACGTGAGAGTTGCAGCGGCTCATGGCGCGCGGCGAAGGCCTTCGCTGCGAACCACCCAGGAGCCATCGGCCGGGAAGCCCGGCGCGGGGCCCGGCGGAGTGCCATCCCAGCCGGCCGCCATCAAGGCCACAGCCGCCAGCAGACCCCCGTTCCCGGGCAGGTAGATCGGCAGCCGGGCTTCCTGGAAATTATGGCCGTTGGGCAGGTAGCGGTTCTTGGGCCAGTCCAGAAGCAGTGCATCCACCGCCAGGTTGGGCCGCCCCAGGCGGGCGGCGGTCATGGCGGCCAGCGGGAAATCCCATCCCCACATTCGGTCCCTGGGCCACGTTCGCATCACGTGCTCCAGCGTCCGCTCCATCGCCTTGGCATCGACCATGGCGGAATTCGGCAGGAAGCCGAGCGAGGCGAGCATAGCCGGATGTCCGCCATCCTCGACCGGCGGCGCTTCCATCTCGATGTAGACGCCGTCGCGCAGCGGCAGCGGCGGGAGGCGCTCGGCGATGCGCTCCCACTGCGGCTCGGGTGGCAACCCCGCCCGCCGCCGCCATTCGTTCGCCGTCTTCAGGCCCCAGCGCCAGTAGGCCAGCTCGAATCCGGGGTTCTTCGCTCGGGCGTACTCCTTGCCGCCGAACTCCCGCGCCGAAATCAGCGGCGGCCCCAGCTCGTACCGCTGCCGCTGCTCGTTCCAGGCGGGGAACGAAGCCATGAACCTGGCGGTTTCGAAAACGATGCCCTGGTACTTCTCCAGCGTGCGCGTGTCCTTCCGTTCCCGGTAGATCAGCTCGGCAAAATAGATGGGATGGGGCTGCTGCCAGATGAGGAGCGGCCCGACCCGCGATGGCGACTCCCGGCCGTCGGGTCCGAGCATCTTGCCCCATCGGACGCCGTCGTATCCCTGGCGCTCGGCGGTGGCCCGCATGACCGGCAGCGTTTCCCGATACCACTCAAGCTGTTTTTCGAGTACCTCGGCGCGGTCCCACAACACCCAGTGCACGCCGTGCCACCAGTGCATCTCGAGGTGGAATTTGCCAAACCAACTGTTCGAGGTGAGTCCGGTCTCCTGCGGGGGGTACCTGCCCGAGCCCTGAATGGCCTCCAGGTACTGAGAAAGCACGATGCGCCGCTCCAGTTCCGGCCAGCGCGGGTCTTTGCTTCCGGACAAATCGATAGCCCCGCCGGATCGCCAGAACCCGGGCCAATAGGCGGTTGCGGCCGTCCGCGCCTCATCAAAGCTGCTGGCGGCTTGGGCAGCTTCCGGTGGGGCAGAGAATGTAACCGTGAAGCGCAAAACGCTGGCGGCGCGACCCGGCGCGATTTCCCAGCGATGCGCGCCCTGCAGCTCTACGCTGCTGCCATCCTCATGGACAATCACGCACCAGTAGCGGGCGCCGTCGAGCTGCCGCTGCAGCTCGAGCCGGTTGTTCGTGCGTCTGGCGACCGCGGTGGTGTGCTTGTCCGCCTTGCCCCAGTCATTGAAGGCCGGCCCCCAGGCGCCGGCGGGATAGGGGAAGGCAACAAACACCTTCAGCCGGCCGGCCGCCAGCAGCGGCGATTCCACACGCGCCGCGACGGCGTCCAGGCGCGGGTGAACCACCGTTTCTACCCGCACCGGCTGCCCCTCGATTTGGAATTCGCTGACCAGCAGTCCTCGCCAGAGGTCCAGCTTCTGGCGAATCTGTTGGAGGTCGGCAAGGCGGGCAGGAGCGCCGTCGGCCCGCGTCATCGCCAAACCGATCTGGCCGACGCTGTAGCGGTGCGGATTGGCGCGCAGCCATTGCCCGGCGGGGCCGTCCTCCCGGATCGGATAGCTGACCTGCCGGCCCCGCGTCTCCACCGTCACCATGGCCTGGTCCAGGCGGAACCCCTCCGGATTGGGGAACGAATGCCAGGCCCAGTCGGCCATGGTGCCCAGCGGGATGCCCTTGGCGTACTCCTCCTCGAAGGTCTGCAGGCCCGTCACGTCCGCAGTGAAGCAGAACCGCCCGTTTCCAACGGAGAGCGGCGCGAGCGGGTCGGCCTGGCGCAGCTCGATGTTATGCCTGGTGACCAGCGCCTGGCGGTCGATGCTCGGTCCGTTTGCGCCGGCGGCCCAGACGGCCACCAGCGACAGCATGAGAAGTTGTAGCGTTGGCGAGATGCCTGATGTCACCTGCTGTTGCACAGGGGCAATCATACGCGAAAATAAACCTGCGTCGATCCGCCCCCTTGCGCATCTTCTTCTTGAGCGGGCCGCACGCTCATCCCTAATTCTCCTGGAACGACGAAAGAGGTGACTGATGCAAGAAATCGCCCCTGGCTTGAAACTGGGTAAGCCGGTTCCCGATTTTGAGCTGGCCGTGTACGAGCCCCTCAAACAGGACTTCGGAACGTTTCGCCTTCGCGAGCAGATCAAGAACAACCGCTGGACCATCCTGTTCTTCTACCCCGCGGACTTCACGTTCGTTTGCGCCACAGAATTCGCGGCGCTGGCCGAGCAGCATGACGCTTTTCAAGAGCTGGGTTGCGATGTTGTGACGGTGAGCACCGACACGCAGTTCTCGCACCTGGCCTGGCAGCGCGCCGAGGGGGAACTGGCCGGGGTGAAGTACGCCATGGCCGCCGACCCCACGCACAGGGTATCGCGGCTGTTCGGCGTCTATGATGACGACTCCGGGCTGGCCCTGCGCGGCACGTTCATCATCAGCCCTGCCGGAGTGCTCGTGAACTCCGAGGTCAATTTCTACAACCTGGGGCGCAACATCGACGAACTGATGCGCAAGCTGAAGGCCAACCTGTACCTGTCCAAGAACACCGCCGAAGTTTGTCCGGCCAAGTGGAGGAAAGCGGGCGACCGCACGCTGACTCCCTCGGCGAAGCTGGTGGGCCGGGTGCACGAGGCGGCCCAAGGCGCCTGACCCGCCCGGGTGGCACGCATTATTTATGAATGAGGCGGCTTTGCCGCCCTGCTGTGCGGAATGCCTCCCAAGCTGTGAAAAAATTGAAAAATCGGCCATTTCACACCTGCTAACTTATTGAAACAAAAAGAAAGTGAAATGTTGAAAATCAATTTTTTCACAGCTTGTCCGGCTTTCCGGCGATTGCCCTCTTATCTTCGAAGGCTACGCCTTCGATCCGCCGCGGCGGAGCGAGGCGCAGCCTCAACAGAAAAAGAGCAACACCGACGTTCCCTTTTGGCTCCTGCTCAGTTCTTCGGCAGGGCCGTTTCCTTCTCGGCCTTGCTCAATTCGTCAGCGGTGGCTGGACGCACTTTCGGTCTCCGTTCATCAATGGGACGAAGGGCCGGTACTCCAACGGCTGAAGCTGTCCGTCTGACTGGAACCGAGCGAATCTCACATCTGTTTCGTTCATGGTAAAGCGGGCCAGCCAAACTTTCTGACCACAGCAGCGGACAAGTTCAGGAAAAAACCGCCTTTGGCTTTCGCGGATCGATTCTCGCGGACCTTTGACTTCCACAAAACCGCAGTCCTCTATCTTGCCCGACTTGTCCTTGAAAACGACGAAGCAGTCGGGATAAGACTCAGGGCGGCGGTTGCTGTACGTCATGCAGCGTTTCAGCGCACTCCGCGCTTTCGTTCCACATCGGGACCAAAACTGTGCCACCGCTAGGTAACGCGCACGCTCTTCTGCGAAATACTTCCCTTTTGCGGCCAGATATGGTGCCCATGGCCCTGGATCTGGCGCCCGATCGTCTAGGAAATCTTGCCGTTCGCGTCCGCTTAGCCGCGCAAGATCAACGTCGCGGAAACACTGCCGCACGCGGTCATAGTAGCGGGGAAACAAAACCCAGCCATTCGACAGCCGCAGCACCGTATCGTCGGTCTTGCGCTCTCTCTTCAAGCGACGCTGATACTCGATTTCAGCCATGACTTCTCGCCGCGAATTTTTCTCCTCTCGCCAGCGTTCGCGGACTATCGATTCCTTCACTTGACTTGGAAACCCTTCTCCGTAATAGCCAATTGCCCAGGCAAGCTCCGCCGTCCGCACCCACAGATGTCCCCTCTGTCGGCACCATCGCTCGAACAGGAACTCGTACCTGCCCGGACGACCGCCGCTGACACCACAGAACGCCTTTCCCGACCAGTCGCCTAGATCGTTCGGTCGCAGTTCCAGCCGGCCCCACCAGAGAGACAGTTTCGGCTTGGGTCTGCGGTGCGGTTGTCGGCTGCGTGTTTGGTCGCGTGGGATATGCGGTGGCGGGTTGCGCACTAGCGCGCACCGGATTGTGAGTTTTCCCATGCGGTAGATTGTAATAGAAAAGCGGCTTGTACGGGTGCCGCCCTGCCACGCCCTTAAGCAGGCGGTGTCTTCCCCTCCCGTGCGATTCGATTGAGGTATTGGATCTGCGATACCAGCGTCTCGTCATGCGTCTTTTTATACTCTTGGATAAGTTTCTGCACCGCTGCTTTAGCCGACCGGATGTACACGTCCGGAAGCCGCCCGTACTGCAATTCGTACTCCCGCAGCTTCAGGTTCATTTGCTCCTGGTCTACCTTGTCACAGGTGGTCCCAAACCGAGCCATCAGTGCGGCCACTGTGTTTTCCATCGCAAGCTGCTGCTGTCGCTTTTGAATGGTCTGGCGCTCTTCGAGCCGCATTAACTTAGCCGTCCATGTTTCCGCGCCAGCCTGCTGGCTGAGAAGAACCGAGACCATGCATAACACCCATCCAATGACCGTCCAACCGACCGTCAAGTTCAGCATCAGGATGAGCCAGGGTTTTTTCCTCTTCCCCGCGAAGGCCAGGTAGGATGGCAGAAAATAGATCACAGCGCCGACGAGGACAAGGAACATGAGGGGCAGGAGTTCCATGACAAGCCTCCGCACTTCGCTTGCAATAGCGCCGCAAAGCCGATAGCGTTCTCGGGCCTGCCTATGCCTCCGGGGTGTGTCGCGGGTTTCAGCCGAGCGGGAGAACGATGTTCTAGTTCGACGCCGAGCCGCCCCGTTTACACAGCGCCATTGCTATCAACTCCGCTTGGCGTCAAGGGGGGAGTTTGAAGATCTGGTACTGAAGCTCTCCCACCTTTTCGCGAGCGGACAGATCGCTTCGCCATAAAATACGCGTGGCGCGTCTGACGAATTCGTTTTCCGGGAGACGCGGGAACCGCGGTCTGTGTTTGGGGTTGGTCTTAAGGTGGCGTAGCACCCCCCTAGCCGTGGTGAATTTTTCTTCGCAATTCGGACATTTTGCGCCCATACCCCTCTCCAATCAGCCCGTTTGCTATCACCTTACATCCGCAGGCGGAAAGGCGCGGCAACGAACCGTTGCCGGATGCATTTCCCTTAGGAAGAAAGGCCCGGTTGTCAAGTGTTACCCTTCAAAGCAAGAAAGTAAATACAAAACTCTGTCTGAGAGACGGTTTCGGACGTGGGCTTTAGCCGCTAACGTCTTGGCCTGGAGGGTGCATGGACGCGCTGAAGCTCTTCGGGCGCCGACTTCGCGTCGCAAGGAGGGCCGCGAAAATAACGCAGGAGCAGGCAGCGGAAGTTGCCCGCCTCAATGCGAAATATCTAGGTGAGCTTGAGAGGGGCGAGAAGCGGCCATCCTTCGAGGCGATTTTCGCGCTCGCCAAGGCCCTCCACATATCGCCAGCGGTGTTCTTTCAGTTTGACCGGGAGGAGAGCGACGAAAAAGCGCTCCGGCGCAGCATCGAAGCCCTCCTCCAGAAATGCAATGCCCAGCAACTACAACAGGTGTATCGCGTCCTCAAGGCCCTCTTCGAGCCGTAGCCCGCTAGACTGCCGTCAGGATGCGTTCAAGCTTCTCAGCACGAAACAACCCTGATAAAAACTTCGGCTTCTGCTTGTTCAACCACGGCAGCCGCCCGAAGCGGTGTTTGAAGGTCAGCAGCAGGTCGCGCTCCAGCACCCGCCACATTTTGAGGCCGGGACGTCCGGGACACGTCACTACGCGGGCGGTGAATTTCCGGATGCCGTATCCAGTTAAGATCCACCGCGCCTGACGAGCGGCGCTGCTTGCCACTCGCGCTACGCCGTTCTGAGTGCTGCCGATGTACATGATCCCCGATTTGCCATCTGGATATTTCTGTGGCTTGCTGGCGGCGAGGAGGTAAACGAGGTGCTTCTGCTTAATTGCCGACCTGTCCACCACCATTACTTCGCTCTTATGCAGCTTCGCAAACATGTTGGCTGGATACCTCCTGGCGCTTGCTCATCGCACAGAATCGCCTCCCCAGGGTTCCTCCATTTGGATGCCTCTTTCGGCACTTGTAGGTCCCAGCTAATCTGCTCGTCGTCATTTTGCTCGTAGAACTTTACAGACCGGGGAGTGGTAAATCAAGCAGAATTCTTCCGGGCGCTCGGCAGCCGTATCCGCAGGCTTCGCATGCACCACGGCTACAGCCAGGAGGATATGATCTCCTTTGGGTTCTCGGCCCGGCATTGGCAACAGGTGGAGGCTGGGCGGCCGATCACGGTTTGGACTCTGCTGCGAATATGCGGGGTGTTCGATACTCCGATGGAGCGCCTTGTGCGCGGGCTTGACAAGCTCGCACACCACGCTGCACAGCGCGAAACGCCTACGCGGGACAAGCCGCGAAACGGATGAACCCAGTTGGGGGACCGGTTTTTGCAGACTCGCGACGCGAAAGCGCCCGGTGGGGCCGCGCGTAGCATCCCGGCAACGCAGGCTGATTAGCGCCCGGTGACGATGAAACAGCAGCGAAAATGAGCAAAGAACAGCGAAGAGCGACCGAACCGCCATCCCGCTGCAAAACCGCCTATTGTCTTGGGAGCGAAAGCGATGGAAAATCGGCCCAAAACGCCGTGTCAAGGCAGAGCAGCGCGGCGATGAACACCGCCCCATGATCAGCCGTCGTTCGTTCTTCGCCGCCGCGTTCGCTCTTCCTATAGCCGCCCAGGAGCGAAGGCCGTTTCGCTGGCCTGCCGGCAAGCGGGCCGCCATCAGCCTCACCTTCGACGACGCCCGCGTTAGCCAGATTGACACCGTGGAGAGAATCGCAAGGTACGTTCAAGCCCAGCAGAGTATAAAGTAAGGGTTGATCGGGCAAAAAGCACCCGGCCGTTGACAGCGCCGGTGTGCGTGGTTGAGGAATCGATCCTGAAATTGCCATGCTTGTTCTCCACAGTTGCGAATCGGGAATGCGCCAAGAATCGAAGCTCAAGCCCTATCGGGCGCAACTGATGGCGCGCGCGGTGGAGAACCAGGTGTTTGCCGCCGCGGGCAATTCCGGGCCACGCCCATGACCCGTCTTGCCAGAAACGAGGAGGACGAACGAGGTGAATCGCAGGGATTTGTTTCGCGCATCCGCTCAACTGCTGGGCGGCGCCGCTTATGCCTCCGTCGCCGGCTTGCAGAGCCGCACCGCACCGGCCCCCGCGGGCCAGCCCAACATAATCTGGCTTTTCGGAGACCAGCACCGGGCACAGGCGCTAAGCTGTAACGGCGACCCGAACGCCCGCACCCCGAATCTCGACATCCTGTCGCAGGCCGGGGTCAACTTCAGCGCAGCCGTCTCTGGATTCCCGCTCTGCTGCCCCTTCCGCGGATCACTCTTGACCGGGCGGTATCCTCACCACTGCGTTCCGGGCAACGAATACCGTTTGCCGGAAGATCAGCAGACCATCACCACGCCGCTCAAGGACGCGGGCTACCAGACCGCCTATTTCGGCAAGTGGCACCTGGATGGGTTCCACGAACGCGACGGGCGTGCAGCGATGCACATCGTTCCGCCGGAGCGGCGCAGAGGATTCCAGGTTTGGGCGGCGTACGAGAACAACAACAGTCAGTGGGACTGTTGGGTGCACGGCGGCAGTGGAAAGGACGGGTTCCACTACCGCCTGCCGGGTTACGAAACCGATGAACTCACGAACCTGCTGGTCCGTTATGTTGCCGAACGCGGCGAGGAGGCCCGGCGGGGACGGGCCAAACCGTTCTTTGCCGTGCTCTCCGTCCAGCCGCCGCATAACCCCTACGTCGCTCCCGCTGAGTTCATGGGCCGCTACAACGGCGGTCACCTGCAATTGCGCCCCAATGTGCCCCCGATTGCCGAGGTGCTGGACAGAACGCGCCGTGATCTGGCGGGCTATTACGCCATGATCGAGAACTGGGACTGGAATGTCGGGCGCATCCGCGCCGCGCTGGACAAGGCCGGCCTGGCCTTCAACACCCACCTGATGTTGTTCAGCGACCACGGAGACATGCACGGGTCGCACGGCCAGTACAACAAGCGTCTGCCGTACGAGGAGTCGATCCGTATTCCCTTCATCATCGGCGGCGAACGTCCCATGAGCTACGACGGCCGCCGCGTGGGACGCATCCCCGTTCCGCTGAATCACGTGGACATCGCTCCGACGACTCTCGGCCTCTGCGGCATCCGCCCCCCGTCGTGGATGGAAGGCCACGACTATTCGCACTACCGGGTCCGGAAAAGCGCGCCCGCCAAGGAACCCGATTCGGCCTTCCTCCAGGTGGTCGATCCTCAGGGCGGCAACCAGAACCTGAACAAGCCGTATCGCGGCGTGGTCACGAAGGATGGCTGGAAGTATGCCTGCTTCGAGGGAACGTCCTGGCTCATGTTCAATCTGAATGAAGATCCATTTGAGCTTGTCAACCTGGCGCATCATGGCAGTTATCGGGCCGAGCGCAAACGGTTGACTGGCAGGCTGCGCCAATGGATCGCCGACACGGGCGACCGTTTTTCCGTGCCCGAAGACTGACGCGCCGTTAAGAGCTTTTTATCCGCGGATAACAGGTGCATGGCAAGTGCATCGTTTTCAGTGGCTTGCAATCTCCGTTGGCCGCCGGTTTCCCGCCTTGGTGCGTGTAACCCACTGGCAGGCAAGCAGATAGGCGCCACCGGCAGCGCCACCTGCTAATACAGGCGCCAAGCAGGAAAAGCAGCCAAACGTATCGCAATTCTGGGACAGGGCATTCCCGCCCGTCCTCCCGGTGTTCCAATTGTCAAAAAACGGGCCCGGCGTCGCCGCGCTGGTCCGATCAAACCGCTATCAACTACAGCACTATAGATTCCAATAAGCTATAACATCCCGCCACGCTTGTCAAGCCTTTTCTGCGGGCGGGTGGTGGGTCAGTTTCCGAAAAGCCGACTAGCCGGGAGTTGCCAGCCGGACCGGAAACGATTGGGGCGTCAGCGCGGATTATTCGTGAAACCGCAGCGTCCCGGCGGCTCTGCCGCTTCGCTGTGCGGAATGGCTTTGCCTTTCCGTCGGTGATGCTTTCTTCTGTCGAGGCTGCGCCTCGACAGTTCGTCCAAGGCGCAGCCTTCAACAATAAGAGGGCAATCATCGGAAAGCCAGAGGCATTCCGTCCGCCGCGGCGGACAGGGCGGCAAAGCCGCCTCGTTCATGAACAATGCCGCCTACAGCGGTCGTCCCAACGACCATCCGTTGCGGCACAACGGCTTACCGGGAGCTGACAAGCCCATCGAGAATCAGGCGCGGCGCGCCTCACGCGCCAAGCCCTCGTGCACCAGCATCTTCACCAGCGTCTGGTAGCCGATACCCTTGCGTTCCGCGATCTTGCGGGCCTGTCCAAGATCGGCTGCCGGCAGGCGGATCGCGATCTGCACGCTGCTCTTCTCGTTCAGCTTCCGAACCAGATTCGATCCTTTGGTTTCTATACCTCTCGATTTGGCCTCCGCGGATTTCCGCTTCACGTATGCGCGCCCGACCCGGCTGGCCCACCAATTGGCCTCCTCGCCCTCGTTCTTGAACTTCGGCATCTCGTGCGTTTTCTTGTTCATCGCGCTCACTGTCCTTCCGTTCGTCTCCGAAGATAATCGCGCCTCTGGCCGGCATCCAGGTCGTAAGCCGTTACCACTCGCATCCTGTCACCGCGTTCGGTCACGATGACGGCAAGCAGCCGGCCCGCGTTGGTTTCGCCATAGTACACAAAGCGAGGGTCCCCTTGAACGTCCTGTTCATACACCGGAATCGGATCGTTACGGAGCGCCTCCTCTGCCTCCTCCCGCTTGATCCGGTGTGCCCGAATCTTACGCAGGTTGTTCCAGTCCCACTCAAACATCAACTGTTATTGTATATGCAATGCATATGCTTAAAGAAACAGAAAAAAGCTCAACGGCCGTGTAACGCGCTATCCGGAAAGCGGCTCTCCAGGTGCCCGCAGGACCTTGCGGGCAGTTCGACGCAAACCCCAGCCTCGGAATGGACCTTGACACCGGGACCGCAGCGCCCTAAGTTCAGGTCCCGAACTTCGGCCCGGCAACAGCGGTACCTCCGCCAAGCATCCCGGCGTTCTTGCAGTTTCGGTGCAGCAATCCATGAGCGCTCCCGCTTCAGCGGGCAAAAAAGCCGCGGGCAAAGGGTGCCTCGCCCCGTTCTTCCTGTTCTTCGTCGCTATAGCCCGCATCATTCATAAACGAGGCGGCTTTGCCGCCCTGCTGTGCGGAATGCCTCCGGCTTTCCGACGATTACCTTCTTATCCTCGAAGGCTGCGCCTTCGACATCCGCCGCGGCGGATCGAGGCGCAGCCTCGAGAGAAAAAGAGCATCACCGACGGAAAGGCAAAGCCATTCCGCACAGCGAAGCGGCAGAGCCGCCGGCACGCTGCGGTTTCACGAATAATCCGGGCTGGCGTTCTGCCGCCGCCACCCTGGCCGGCGACACGCCCTTGTCGCGCGGCTGACCAGGCCTTATAGCCGCTTGTGGCGCTTGTGGCGCGGGGAGTACAATCGGAAGCTCGGGCGGGAAGCCATTTTTTCCGCCCCAGTCCCGGATGCAGGGGGCGCCGGCAGCCGCCGGCGGCCGCAGCCATCCGCCATTTTTCTGTGAGGGCCCGGCCTTAACCAGGCCTGACACGAGGTGAACCTTATGACCGATCCGTTCTCCCGCAGGGAGTTTCTGAAGAAATCGGGTGCCGGCGCGGGGCTGGCCGGCATGACCGGCCCGGCCGTGTTGCGCTCGCTGGGCGCCAGTGACCAGATTCGCGCCGGCTTTGTGGGCCTCGGCATCCGCGGCAATTTCCTGCTCGGCAACGTGCTGAAAAGCATTCCCGGCGTGCAGGTGGCGGGTGTTTGCGACGCCTACCAGGGCTACGTCAAGCGCGCCATCGACACCACCACCAAGGCCGGCCGGCCGGCCCCGGAGGTCTTCAGCGACTACCGGAAGATGCTGGACAGCAAGGACATCGACGCCGTGCTGATCGCTACGCCGGAGCACTGGCACCACCGCATGGGGCTGGATGCCATCGCCGCCGGCAAAGACACGTACCTGGAGAAAGCGCTGGCGCACACCGTCGAGGAGGGCGAGGACCTGGTGAAGGCGGCGCAGAAATCCAAGGTCATCGTCCAGGTGGGCACGCAGCGGCGCAGCAGCCCGATTTACAAGAAGGCCCGGGAAATCTTCGAGTCGGGCGTGCTCGGCAAGGTGACCGTGGTGCGGGCCTTCTGGTACCGCAATACCCTGACGCCGCAGTGGCGCTATCCGATCGGGCTTCCGGAGACGCCGGTTTCACCGCAGACCTGCAACTGGGAGGCCTTCCTGGGACCGGCCAAGAAGCGCCCCTGGGACCAGGCGCGCATGTTCCAGTGGCGGCTCTACTGGGATTACTCCCAGGGCATCGCCACCGACCTGATGACCCACCAGCTCGACGGCGTTCACATGGTCACCGGGGCAACCGCGCCCGTGAGCGTGATCTCGCAAGGCGGAATCTACCTGTGGGATGACGGCCGCGAAGTGCCCGACACCTGGCACTCGGTCTTCCAGTATGCCGGCTTCACGGTCGATTACACCTGCATGTTCGGCAACTCGCGCTTCGGTTACGGCGAAGAGTATCTCGGCTCGGAATGCACCCTGCAGGTGCTCGATCTGAAGACGCTGATTCTTACGCCCGAGACGATTTACGAAAAGAAGTACCCGGAACGCAAGGTCATCACCATCAACACCAACGACCTGGATCCGACCGACTGCGTCATCGTGCACCAGCGGAACTTCTTCGAGTGCATGAAGACACGGAAGCAGCCGAACTGCACGGTTGCCGTCGGGGAGCAGGCGGCCACGCCCTGCCACCTAGCCATCCAGGCTTACAAGGCCAAGCGGCAGGTCAACTGGAACGCGGCCACGCGCAAGGCGGCCCTGGCGTAACGTCGGTCCAAGGTCCAGGGTCCAAGGTCCAAGGTTCGACCTCGGGCCGGTGCAGTTTTTGGGGAGTTATCTGACATTTGCGTTCAAACCGCCAGAGCCAGAGGGCCAAGACGCACGACTTTGGACCTTGGACTTTGGACTTTGGACTTTCAACGAGGTGAAGTATGAAACTCGGAATTCTCACCGCTTTACTCGGACAGTTCACCCTGGATGAAGTCATCAGCAAGGTGAAGAAGCTGGGGGTCTCCACCCTCGAGCTGGGCACCGGAAACTATCCCGGCGACCCGCACTGCAAGCTGTCGATGCTGACCGACGACCAGGCGCGCCGGGACTTCCAGCAGAAGCTGAAAGACAACGGCATCACCATCAGCGCCCTGAGCAGCCACGGCAACTCGCTGCACCCGGTGAAGGAGATACGCGAGAAGTTCATCGAGACCAGTCGCCAGACCATCCTGCTGGCCGAAAAGATGGGGATCGACACGGTGGTCGACTTCTCGGGCTGCCCCGGCGACTGCGACGAGGCCCGCTATCCGAACTGGGTCACCTGCCCCTGGCCGCCCGATTTCACCGAATTGCTGAAGTGGCAGTGGGAAGAGAAGGTGGCGCCGTTCTGGAGTGCGCACGCCAAGTTCGCGCGCGACCACGGCGTAAAAATCGCCATCGAGATGCACCCGGGCTTCGTCGTCTATTCGCCGGAGACCATGCTGAGGCTGCGGAAGGCGGCGGGGGACAACGTGGGGGCCAACTTCGATCCCAGCCACCTGTTCTGGCAGGGGATCGACCCCATCCAGGCGGTTCGCGAGCTGGCCGGGGCCATCTACCACGTGCACGCCAAGGACACCATGATTTACCCCGTCAATGTGAACAAGGCCGGCGTGCTCGACACCAAGTCCTACACCGACGAGATCAACCGCGCCTGGCTGTTCCGCACCGTCGGCTACGGCCACGGCACGGAGTGGTGGAACAACTTCGTCAGCACCCTGCGCATGACCGGCTACGACTACGTGTTGTCGATCGAGCACGAGGACAGTCTCATGTCCGTCGAGGAAGGCCTGAGCAAGGCGGTCACCTTCCTGGATTCCGTCCTGTTGAAGGCCACGCCGGGCCAGGCCTACTGGGCGTGAGTTCAGGTGTCAGGTCCCAGGTTCCAGGTTTCAGGCAACTAGCCACGGATGAACACGGATGGACACGGATGGTCGAATCCGTGTTCATCGGTGTTCATCCGTGGTTCATTTTTTATGGACGAAATTCGCGTTGCGTTAATTGGGACCGGATTCATGGGGCGGGCACACAGCCACGCCTACCGCTCCGTGGCTTCCATGTTTCCGGAATGCCCGCGGCCGCGCCTCAAACTGATTTGCGGCCGCGATCGGGAGCGCGCCGAAGCGCTGGCCGCCCGCTTCGGCTGGGAAGAAGTATCGACATCGTGGGAAGAGGCCGTGCGGCGCGCCGGCGTGGACCTGGTGGACGTCAGCGTGCCGGGCGCGCTGCATGCTCCGGTGTCGATTGCGGCCGCCCGCGCCGGCAAGCACGTGCTGTGCGAGAAGCCGATGGCCAACAGCCTGGAGGAGGCGCGGGCCATGCTGGCCGCGGTGCGCGAGGCGGGTGTCCTGCACATGGTGCAGTTCAACTACCGGCGCGTGCCGGCGGTGGCCCTGGCCCGGCAGATGCTCGACGAGGGCCAGCTCGGCACGCTGTATCACTATCGCGCCCGCTACCTGCAGGAATGGGGCGTCTACCCGCAGGTCCGCGCCCCCTGGAAGCTGGACAAGGAACAGGCGGGCTCCGGCGCGCTCGGCGACCTCGGTTCGCACATGATCGACCTCTGCCGCTATCTGGCCGGAGAAATCAGGGAAGTCACCGGGGTCACCGAAACGTTTGTGAAAGAGCGGCCTGGGAGCGCGGGCGTCCCGCCCGCCGGTCCCGCGGCGAAGGCCGATGCGGGCGGGACGCCCGCGCTCCCAGGCGCCGTGATCAAGGTGACCGTGGACGACGCCGCCTTGTTTCTGGCCCGGCTCGAGAATGGCGCGCTGGCCTCGTTCGAGACCACGCGGCTGGCGCCCGGCCGCAAGAACCACAATTTCTTCGAAATGAACGGCAGCCGCGGCTCGCTTTACTTCGACCTGGAGCGACTGAACGAGCTGAATTTCTATTCGCTGGACGATCCGCCGGGGCGGCGCGGCTTTCGCAACCTGCTGGCCACCGCCCCGCAGCATCCCTATGCCGCCTCCTGGTGGCCCGACGGCCATCTTCTGGGTTGGGAGCACACCCACGCGCATGCCATCCGCGACCTGCTGGTGGCCATCGGCAGGGGCGAACTGCCCCACCCGAATTTCGAAGACGGCGTGAAGTGCCACGCGGTGCTGGACGCCGTGGAGCGCTCCGTCGCTTCCCGCCGCTGGGAGGCAGTGGCGGACTGAGACTGGCGGCTGACGGCTGGCGGCACGCCCGAGTCTTGGAAAGAGCGGGGCAAACGCTGGACCGTAACGCCGTTGGCCGCTACGCTTGTCCCGGTCTTGAGTAAGGGGCGGCGAAATTGGTATGATTAGAGCCGGGAAGGTTTAGGCTTTTCTCAAGGTACCACCGAGACATGGAGACGGTGCTCGACTATCGAAGTTGCGCGTCCCGGGAGGCGCTGTCGCTCGGGCGCCGGTTTCTTCCTGCCTCCGGGGTCCGCCTTCCCAATTCCAAAGCGCATAGTTGACACCATACGCCCATGAGTGAGGAGCACGTACCTGTTCTGGTTCTGAACGCCACTTACGAGCCGATCAACGTGTGCGCCGCCCGCCGGGCCCTGGTCCTTGTCCTGAAAGGTGTTGCCTCCGCCGAAGAAGAATCCCGCCTGGTTTTCCGTTCCCCTTCGCGCAGCTTCCGGGTGCCCTCGGTGATCCGCCTGCTGGAATACCGGCGCATCCCGTTCCAGGGCCGCGCGCTGTCACGGAAGAACATCCTGATGCGGGACCGCAACACGTGCCAGTTTTGCGCGCGTGTTTTGCCAGCCTCGGAACTGACGCTGGACCACATCGTGCCGCGCTCGCGCGGCGGTGAATCGACCTGGGACAACCTGGTGGCCTGTTGTCATCCGTGCAACAACAGGAAAGGGGACCGGTCGCTGGAAGAGGCGGGCATGAAACTGCTGCGCCGCCCGCGCTCCTTCACGCTGCATACCAGCCGGCAACTGATGCGGATGATGGGCAGGAAAGAAGAGGCCTGGCGCAAGTACCTCTTCTTTTAACTGAGTAGCCGGCTTTCGGCTGACGGCTCTCGGCTGACGGCCTGCATCCGAAAGCCGAAAGCCGCCAGCCGGTTGTTCATGCGTAGCTGCTGCCGGCCGAGGCGCGGCCGGCGCGCTCCTTGGCCACGCGCTCCGGGTAACCGCTGGCGCGGAAGGCGGCCAGCGGGTCCTCAGCCAAACCTTGGGCCCGCCGCCACTCGCGGATGGCAGGCCGCGAATCGGTGCTGAACGCGTCCTTCAGAATGTTCTCGGCGTCGATCAGCCGCTGCTCGTTCTGGGCCCTGGCCAGCGCCGGGAAGTCCAGGATGGCGGCCTTGGCGTAAAACTCCTGCGCCGTCATCACCGTCTGGATCATTTCCTCGATCTTGTTTTTCAGGTTGTGGCTCTGATCGACCATGTAGGCGATATCGGCCTTCTTGCCGGTCTCCCACTCGAAGAAGCGGATCTCGGCGAAGATGCGGAACAACTGGTAGGGATCGATGGATCCCATGGTCAGGTCGTCGTCGGCATAGCGGCGGTCGTTGAAGTGAAACCCGCCCAGCATGTCCTCGCTGAGCAGCCAGGCGACGATCTGCTCGATGTTCTGCGCCTGGTAATGATGGCCGGTGTCCACCAGCACCCTGGCTTGCGGCCCGGCATAGCGGGCCAGCAGCAGCGACATGCCCCAGTCGGCGATGTCGGTGTGGTAGAAAGCCGGCTCGAAGGGCTTGTACTCGACCAGCATGCGCTGGTTGGGGGCCATGGCCGCATGGGTCTTGCGGAGCCCCTCGGCCATCCACTGCTTGCGCGCCCGGATGTTGGCCGTGCCGGGGAAGTTCGAGCCGTCGGCGAACCACAGCGAGATGTCGCGGCTGCCCAGTTCCCTGGCGATCCGAACGGAGTCGAGCAGGTGCTGCAGGGCGGCCTGGCGCACCGCTTCCTGCTCGTTGCACAGCGAGCCGTGCTTATAGATCTGGTCCTGGAACACGTTGGGATTGATCGCCCCCGCCGTGACGCCGTATTTCTTGCCCAGCGCGTCGATGTCGGCGGCCGTCACGCCGGCCGGCACGTCCCACAACACGTGCAGCGCCACTGTCGGGCAGCACCCGGTGAACAGGTGCACCTGACCGGCATCGGAGAATTTCTCTTCGGTGGTTTTGGCCGCTGTCGGCTGGACGAATTTGCCGAAGCGCGTCCCGGTGTCGGCGAAGCCCCAGGACGGCAGCTCAATCTTGAGCCCGGTGAGTGCTGTTGCGATCGTCTCAGTGTCTGAAGCAGGCATGATCTCTCCTTCCTTCGAATTACTTAATCACAACAGGCCTGCTGTCGCAACGCGATTCGCAGAGCGTTTACACCGCAGCCCGGCATGCGCGTCTCGCGCGCCCGTTGTAGCGCCGGCGTCTCGCCGGTAACCGGTCGGCGACCGGAGGACGATTACCGGCGGGACGCCGGCGCTACATTGTGGCGGCGGGACGCCGCGGAAATTTCCAGGGCAGCGGCGCAGAGGGCATGCCGTTCTCTGCGGCTTCCCTGCGTCCTCCGCGTCTCTGCGTTGAACTTCTTGGCTTATTTGCCGCCGGCTTTCTTGAGCAAGTCGCGGGTCAGGGACAGGGCGCGGCTGCGGAGCAGGTTCCCTTTCTCCAGCCGGGAAGGGTCGGAGCGGAGCTGGGGCTGAATCTGCAGGACCTGGCGCATGACCGCCTGCGCTTCATCGTGCAGGCCGTTGGCCGCCAGGGCGGCCGCCAGCGCCAGCAGCGTTGTTTCCTGCTGGGGCGCCAGCTCGGCGGCGCGCCGGGCATAGGCCAGCGCGTCGGCGGGCCGGTTCTTTTCCAGCAGCGCCAGCGCCACGCAGTTATGGTGCGCGGGATTGCCCGGCTGCAGCCGCAAGGCGGTGCCGCACTCGTTGATGGCCTCGTCGTAGGCGCCGGTGGCGTACAAGGCCAGGCCCAGTTGGCCCTGCGTGTCCACCAACTGCGGCCGGATCTTGAGCGCCTGGCGGAATTCGGGGATGGCCTGGTCCGGCCGCCCGCTCAGCATCAGCGCCATTCCCAGGTTGCTTCGCGGCTCCGCCCATTCCGGACGCCCCTCGGCGACGCGCCGGAAATACACGGCTGCTTCCGGGAGTTCGCCGTTCCATAGCAGATGGATGGCGAGTTGGTAGCAGGCTTCCAGGAAGTCGGGGCGGGCCTTGACCGCTTCTTTCAGGAACTTCAGGTGATCCGGCCCTTCCGGTCCGATGAGCCCGAGGAAGTAGAACAGGCCCGCGCGCTGGTCCGCCGGCAGGCGGCCGGCGATGCCCTCCAGTTGCCTGACGCACTCGGGCAAGGCCTGCTTCCATGCTGCCTGGGCGGCCTCGCTTGGGGGCTGATTCAGCGTACCGACGGCCGCTTCCACCAGCCGCGTCTGCTGGTTCATGGCCATGCCGGCGGCGCTCAGGCACTGCGCGTGCATGGCCAGCGCCGGGATCGGCGAGGCCGCCGCCACCGGGCGCAGCACCTCCATGCCCGTGGCCGGGTCGCCGGCGGCCAGCAACGCGAGCCCGTTGGCGATGGCCTGGCGGGCGGCCTGCTCGCCGGCGGGGGCTTGGCCGCGCCCGCCGGCCGCCAGGCCAACCAAAACAAATATCGCCGCAAGTGTTTTTTTCCGCATTGGGCCTATTCTATCCCCCTCTCCACGGAAGCGTGAGCAAAAACGCCGGGGACGCAGAGCACGCCGGGGCACGCGGAGAATTGGCCTGCCTCCGCGTTTTCTCCGCCTCCTCCGCGTCTCTGCGTTGAGTCGCCGTGTGCGGCCGTCTCAGTTCCGTGCTGGACAATTGGCGGAGGCGGCGTTATTTTGTGTGGCTCAAGGTCGGGCCAGCATGCAGGAAGAGGGTAATCCGGCGCCGGATGCCGAACGTCCAAGCCCTGGGAGAGCCCCGGTGATAACACTGTTCGGTAAGCGGATGCCGATGGAGCCGGAAGCGGAAGGCAGGGCCCGCGGCGAGGGTTACGAGGGCTACGACAGCAGCGGAGAGCGCCGCGTTTTCTGGCTGGTGACCATCCTGTTCCTCGGGATCCTGGCCGCCGTGGCCGCCGGAATCTACTACCGGGCTGCCCCGCGAAGCCGGCCGACGACCACCGGCGGCCCGTCCACGGCCAGGGAGGCGGCCGCGGCGAAGGCGGCGGCGTCCGGCGGCGCGGAGCAGGCCGCCACGCAGGCCAAACCGGCCAGCGAGCCTGCCGCGGCACAAGCGCCTCCGGCGGTGAAGGCCGCGCCGCCTGCGCCGGCGGCGCTTCCGTCCGCTGCGGCGCCGGCCAGCCCGCAAAGCACTGGGACGGCCGGTTCTGCCGAGCGGGCGGCAGCGCCGAAAAAGGCGGCGGCCACGGCGCGGCGCGGGGGGGCGGCCGTCCAGCAAGCCGCGCGCGCTCGTGCGCTGGCCCGCGCCGCCGCCGCGGCCGATAGGACGGCATCGCCGCAGAAGGAATACCTCCGGCGGCTGCGCGAGCAGCGGGAACAGTACGAGCGCGACAGGGCCCGGGGCAAATACCAGGAGTTCCCCAAGTGATGTTTTCCTTCACTGCCCGCATCCACGAGGCCATCGACACGGCCGCGCGCGCCCACGAAGACCAGGCGCGCAAGGACCGCGACCGCCACATTCCTTACGTGGCTCACGTTTTCGGTGTCGCCTGCCTGCTGGCCGAGTTCGGTTTCGACGAAGACATCGTCATCGCCGGCCTGCTCCACGATGTGCTGGAAGACCGGCCCGGCTTCGCGGCCGAAGTCGAACAATTCGGCGCGCGTGTGGCCGGCCTGGTTCGGGTAGTCACCGAACGCAAGCGGGATGACGCCGGAAACGAGCGGCCGTGGGCGGTGCGCAAGGAAGAGTACATCGAGCGCCTGCGCAGCGCGCCGCCGGAGGCCAAGGCCATCTCCTGCGCCGATAAAATCCACAATATGCAATCGATCCTGCTGGCGCTGGACCGGGGCGGGAGCATCTGGCAGGAGCTGAAAGCATCGCCCGAGAAACAGGTGGACCGGATGCGGCGCCTGCGGGCCGCACTGGCCGAGGGCTGGCAGCACCCCATCCTGGGCCGCTTCGATGCCCTCCTGGGCGAGCTGGAACGCCGCGTGCGGCCCTGAGAAATGGAATCGAGCTGAGAACTGACAACTCACTTCACCGCGGCGGGAAGCGCGCGGCGCTGGAGCACCTGGTCGATGAGGCCGTATTCGATAGCCTGCTGGGCATTGAGAATGAAGTCGCGTTCCACGTCGTGTTCCAGCTTGGCCAGCGGCTGGCGGGTGTGTTCGGCCAGCAGCCGGTTCACTTGCTCGCGCATGCGCAGGATTTCGCGGGCGTAAATGTCGATCTCGGTGGCCTGCCCGGAAAGGCCGTACATGGAGGGCTGGTGGAGCATGACGCGGGAGTGCGGCAGGGCGAACCGCTTGCCGGAAGCGCCGGCCGCCAGCAACAGGGCGGCCATGCTGGCGGCCTGCCCCAGGCACATGGTGCTCACGTCGTTGGGCACGAACTGCATGGTGTCGTAAATGGCCATGCCGGCGGTGATGGAGCCGCCCGGACTGTTGACGTAAAGCGAAATGTCGCGCTCGCGGTCTTCGGCCGCCAGGAACAGCAATTGGGCGATCACCAGGTTGGCCACGTCGTCGTCGATGGGCGTGCCGATGAAAATGATGTTCTCGCGCAGCAGCCGCGAATAGATATCGAAGGCCCGCTCCCCGCGCGGCGTGTTCTCCACCACCATCGGCACCAGCATCTGGCTTCCGTCTCTCCCCTCCTCCATGTTATCGCCAAAGCGGGGGGGGCGGCAACCGCGGGCTAGCCGGTCTGGGGTTTTATGCGCTTGACGTTGCCCGGCAGGTTGAGTTTGAACTGGCCGTCGGAGAGAGGCCCGTTGATTTTTTCCGAGCTGTATTGGGCGATCAGGTAGTCGCCGCTCGGTTCGGTAAAGACCTGCTGCACCGGCTGCCAGGTTTTCCTCGACAGCCAGAGCTCGACTTTCCTGAGATGGTGAGCGAGGGTGGGGGACTTGGGGGCCAGTTCCAGCTTTACGGTATCGGCGTCGCCGAGCCTGACCGGGCCCATCAGCGTGACGCTATAAGCATTCTGCAATTCGCGCCCCGAGGTGCCGAAACCCAGCAGAAGGAACTGCTCCAGCGCCTGCTTGTTCTTTCCCAGTTCGTACTCCTCCACCTGCTTGATGCCCGGCCGGTAGATGTAGCCCTTGTCGCCGGTGAACAACACCAGCTTCTGGGACGGGTCGCGGATATCGATTTTCACCTTGAAGTCGCGCCTGCCCTTGGTCCTCTTGAAATAGATGAAACCCTTTTCCACCGACTTGTCGTCCACGATGACGGTGACCTTGGTATAGACCAGATCGGCGACCACCGACTCGAATCCCTGCGCGGCCTTGTCCATGGCGGCCAGCACGTCGTTGAGGGTCAGGGCCGGCGCCTGGGCGGGGCTGGCCGGCGCCACGGCCCACACGGCCAGCAGGAAGAAGAGCAACGGGACACTCAGAGCGCGCTTCATTCTTGGCTGTCCTCGATCCAGACGGTATAGGCCTGGAGGTTGCCTTTGGCGTCAAATACCTTGTCGATCCGCCGGATGGTGACCGACCGGTTAGTCACCTGCTCCAGCACCTGCTCGGCATTCAACTCCAGGCTGCGCTTGCTGCCGCCCTCCAGCAATCGGGCTTCGATGCGGTAGCCGGTGCCTTCCACGCCGCGGACCTCGTCCACCTGCCGGGCCTCGGTGAGCGTCGGGCGGTCGCGGAACAGGCGCGTCGGGGTCAGAAAGACGAAGGCCAGGATGAGCGCGCACATCAGGTCGTATTGCCAGGTGCCCCGCTCGTAGTTCCAGAAAATAAAGCCCCAAATGCCCCGTAATATCCGCTTCATTGCGTTGCTCAGTCTAGCACCGTTTCGGGTTCCAGGTTCCAGGTTGAACCCGCAACCTGGAACTTGGAACCTGGAACTCTCTTCAGGGCTTTTTCGGCGGCGCCTTCTGCTGTGGTTGGTCGGTCACCCCCTCGTATTTGATCGTCGATTCGGCGGCGAAATACTTGTAATCCTTGTAGGTGACGATCATCCGGATGCGCTGAGCGCCGGTGGAAAAGTGCAGGGTGTCCTCGGCCCTGGTATAGGTCGGAAACCAGTACTTGCCGTCGATCTGTTCGCGGTAGGTCTCGAAGCGCGGGAACAGGTTTTCGTTCCCGCCTTTGCCCCGGATATCGGGAACGGCCTTGCCGTAAGTCTTGACGATCTGCAGGTCGCGGTCATCCACCCAAATCTGGCCCTCGAAGTAGCGCTGGCCTTTCTCGATGGTTTTGGGGGAGACGAAGAACACGTAGGTGTCGATCTCGTCCACCCGCTGGCGCCCCAGGTAGCGGATGTTGTACTTGTCGATGTCGTCGCTGGTCAGCACGAAGGGCTGGATGTCGCGCAGGTCGCGGTCGTCTTCGGGGGAAATGGAGATCCGGCGCAAGGTGTTCTGCGGCGCGAACACCACCTTCTCGATCCGCTTGTGCTGCGGCGTGAAAATGATATCGGAAACCATTTCGTAGCTGCCCCCCGGCCCTCCGCCGTCGGACAACTCCTGCACCTTGACCGACTGGCGGTAGGTGTAATTGTCGCGCGCCAGCTTGAACTCTTTTTCCTTGGCCGCGAACTGGCGGATGATTTCATCCACCGGCAGCGCGGGCGCCGCCTGGTTGCCGCCGGCCTGAGCTTGTGGCGCTGCCGGTGGCGCCTGCCGCGCCAGCGCTCGCTCCACCTGCACGCCCGCCGACACCACGGCGATCAAAACGGACGCAACAGCAAAGGTTCGCATACCATTCCAACCTGATGATTCATTATGCCACGCCGCGGGGACAATTTCGGATTGCTCTTATGGAGCGCCGGCGTCCCGCCGGCCCCCGTGCGGTTTTCCGATCCGTGACCCCCCGGGGCCGGCGGGACGCCAGCGCTCCATAGAAAAGATGCGTGTTCGGGGCGGGGCGTTTCAACTCTTGGGCGAATCGTCACTCTGATCCGGGCGCGAGGCTCGAAATCAGCAATCCGGATTTGCGCGCCCGCCGGCAGCACGTCGGGCGCTTCGTGGGCCAGCCGCAAGACCGCCTCCGGCCCGTTTTGCCTTTGGCGATCGACGCGGGGCTGCTGTAGCCGCCGTTGACATCGTAATCGTCGCCCACGATGTCCCAGCGAAGCCCGCAATTCAGGGTGAGATTGGGCCGGAAGCGCCAGCGGTCCTGGGCGAAGAAGTGGCCGGTCGGGAGGACCTCATTCAGGGTGCGAGCGCCGAAGGCTTGGCGTTCGCCGGATGCCATCTGATTACATCTCAGCGGCCCGGCTCTGCGCGGCATCGGCCTGAAACTCATAGCTCCGATCGTCGATATACTGAGGTTGGACTTCTCCCTGGATTGGTGCAACCGGCACGCCCGGCCGCGAATAGCCCGCTGCTTGCAGCAGTTCGAGAAGTTCACAGCGAGCAACGCCCTCGTGAACTTCAATCACGAGCTTCGGGCGGAACCGTCTGAGCACGCCCAACATGCCTCGCAGGACATCGATCTCCATACCTTGCACGTCGATCTTTATCCCGTCAATCCGCTCCTGCTTATCGCAGATGCGAGGCCAGAGCCAGTCCATGCGCGTAACGACAACAGTCTCAGTCGGCTCCCGGCCGGGCAGGGTACTATCCACCATCCCGCGTTCGCTGGGCAGTCGGCGTAATTCCATCTCCTCAGGCGACGCCAAGGCCAGCGGTAGCACGGTTAGCTGCGACAAATGATTCAGCAGGCGAGTCTGCGCCAAATACCCGGCAGTACCTAACATCGGTTCGAAAGCGAAAACCCTGCCCTGCGGCCCGACCAGGCGACTTAGAGCAATCGCGGTATATCCGTAAAGGGCGCCAATATCCAGCCAAGTTTCGCCCGAAGAGACATTTCTCTGAAACCAGGCTAAAAGATGCCGCTCGGTTCGGCCGACAATGCCCTTTGGGTAATTATGCCAGGAGGCAACGATGTGCTGTCCGCGCAAAGGTCCGGCCAAAATGCGATGCCTGCGAATTGTCCTTGGCAACGCCCGCCTTAAAAGAGATTTGAGATGCCTACTCACAGAAACCAGGATTTCCATTTTGGACTCCCGGACATGTCAAACATACACTCCATCCCCACCCGTATCAACCCACAGCACGGCTTTCGGCACCCCGGGAGCGGGAGCGCTGCGATCCGCGGAGGGGTCCCACCCGGCGGCGCTCACCCGTATGTCGGTGGGATTGAGGAACACCGGCAGGTCGGCGCCGGCGGCGGCCGGCATCCTGCGCAACTCGTGCATGTACCGCCAGAAAAGGGGGCCGTTGTAGTTGGAGCGGCCCAGCGCCTGGTCGTCATCAAGCTGGAGGAACAGGATGGCGCCGCCGTTGCGCGCCGAATGCGGTACAGCCAGCTCCCGCGCCACCGCTTCCAGCCAGCCCCGCGCGTACTTCATGTGCGTGGCGTTGTCCAGCCAGCCGCGTGAGGCTTCCTCGGAGTTGCGCGGCGCCCCTACAAGAAATCCTGCTAAAAAGGCGAAACTTTACCAGCAAGTGTCATAATTCCTCTCGAGCCATGACCGCGGTTCTGCTGAGAGGCACGATATCCACCATCCTGGCGTTGTCGCAGGTGTACGCCTGGGTGGCGCTGGGCTGTTATTTCACGCGCCATAGCGATGAGGAGACGCGCCTGCCCCTGTCGCTGCTGATCGGCAGTGCGCTTACCGCGTTCCTCTATTCGGTCACCGCCGCGTGTTGGAGCACAACCGCCGCCATGCTTGCGGTGGCGTTGCTCTGCGGCCTGGCGGCGGTCGGCGGCGGCCGCCGGGCCTGGCGGGGGTTGGCGGTCTTCTTTGGAGGTCCGCTTGGCAGCCTGCTCGGCGGGCGCTGGAAGCGAATCACGCTGGCCGCCGGCCTGGCCTGCTTCTGGCTGATCGCCATCGCGCCGCCGCGGGACGGCGACGTGATGCGCTATCACCTGGCGCACATCCGGCAGATTGACGTGGAGGGGAGCTGGCAGCCGATCCCCGATTACCACTATGCGATGCCATTCGGCTGGAGTTTCAACTACCTGCCCTTCGAGCACCTCGGCTATCCGCAGACCGCGCACCTGTTGAATCTCTGCCTGGGCGTCGTCACCGCCGGGATGATTCTGACGGCCCTGGGGGGGATAGCCGGCAAGCCGCCGGTCTTTCTTCTGTTTCTCCTGTTGGCCACCCAGCCGGCGGTGCTCAAGACATACACGACGGCCTTCGCCGATGCCTACCTGGCGTTCGCGATGGGGGTGGTGGCAGTGCTGGCGGTGAAGTTGCTCGACGGGGAAGGCGGGCTTGCGTATTTGGGGTTTGCCGCCTGGATCGGGATCCAGAGCCGCTATCAAGCAGGCGCCATCGCCCTGGAATCCGTGCCGCTGGCGCTCTGGATTGCCACGCGGCAGAAGCAATGGCGAAGCCTCCCGGCATACGCGGCCGGCGCTGCTGCCGCCTGTTTGCTGGCCGCTCCCTTCTACCTGTTCAACTGGCGGCACTTCAGGAACCCCTTCGTCCCGCTCCTGGCGGAATGGTTCGACAAGACCTCGTATCTCGGTCTGCTCTCGGCCCGGTTCGCGCCCCTGCGGATTCAGTTGTCCTGGCGCTCGATCGTGGACTGGGCGCCTGCGATGTTCGCGGCCGTTGAAGTCTTTCCGCTGCCCGCGCTGGCGGCCGCTCTGCCGCTCGCGGCCCTCTGCACCAGGAGCAGGCGCACGCGGATGGCGGCGGCTCTCTCGGCGATGTTCCTGCTGCTGTGGCTGATTGCGCAACCGGATCCCCTACCTCGTTTCATCCTCGCTGTGCTCCCGCTGCTGCTGCTGGGTTGGGCGCCGGTGCTTCACCGCATCTATGCCTGGCCGGCGGCGCGCCCCGTCCTCACCGGTTGCCTGGCCGGGACCATCTTTGTATTCAGCCTCGGGGCCCTGGTGTACGCCCGCGATTATGCCCGTTATCTGGTTACGGGAAACGCCCGCGCATTCCACTACGCCACCTTTCTCTACGAGGTCTACGACTGGGTCAACACCTTCACTCCGCCCCAGGCCAGGGTGCTGGTGATCGTGTCGGATGGCCGTAGCTATCCGCTCCGGCGGTGGTACCGGCGCGCGGAGCCGGACACCAGCGCGGTCTGCGACTGGCGGGCGGTGAAGAGCGCCGAAGACCTCCGCGATTTTTTGCGCCGGGGGGCATACGACTACGTCATCTACGAGCAGCGTGCTTGGGGCTGGGTCCCTGATGGGCCGGAAATGGCCGCCGCCATCAAGGAGGCCGTGCGGAAGGGCTTTTTGGCGCCCACCAAGCTCTTCCTGACGCCCGTGTACCAGGTAAGGATGCTCAACCAATCAGAGTTGGTGCTTGTCCAACTGCTCCGCGTCCAGCCATGAACCGCTGCCCGGGGCTGCGGAGCGCACTGAAGCCGGCGCTGCGCACCCCATTTCGCCGGCTGGGCATGGCCTCCGGGAAGAGTGGGCGTGCGCCCAGGCGCCAATTCCAGCCGCGGCGAGGCCAAACAGAAGCGGTTGTGTATACTTGGGCGCGGGGACCAAAGACCCGCGAGGGATATGCGTCACGCAGGGCGGAGCATCGAATCGGCGGCCAACGGAGAGCAGTCCGGAAACCGCCATGCTGTTCCCGCCTGGCTGGCTATCTTGGTCTGCGGTTTGCTAGTCGGCCTGCCTTATGCTCTTCCTTTGCTGCTCTCGCTTATGCGCCCCGGCTTTCTGCTGCGCGCCTATCACCGGGACGAAGTCTATTACAGCGTGCGGGTGGTTGAGGCTTCCCGCGGGGCCAGCCTGGGCAACCCCTACCTGGCGGGACATGAGGCGGCGGCCATTTACATGCCGGAGATGGTGGAGCGCGGCCTGGCCCTCGCGGCGCGCGCGCTCAACGTCGCCCCGTTGAACCTGCTGGCGCTGTCGCGGGTCTTTTTTCCTGTCGCCATTTTCTTCGTGCTGTACGATCTCAGCCGAAGACTTGGGGCCGGCAGACGATTTGCGGTTCTGGCCGCAGCCTGCGCGCCTCTGGCGCTGGGGCCGCACGAGTTCCGTTTCCTCCGGTACTTCCGAACGGTGAGTGCCTCCTCGCACGTGTTCCTGATGTTGCTGGCGGTTTGGTTGCTTTGGCAGGTACGGTGCCGCCGGTCGGCAGCCGTCGTCTGCCTGGCCGGCGCGGCAGTGGGGCTTCTGTTTTACACGCCTCCGTATTACTGGAGTTTTGTCCTCGGCGCGCTCGTTCTGCTGGTTGTCAGCGAGAAACAAAGACAGACCAGGATCGCTCTTCTGGCGACCTTGCTGCTGGGGCTGGTGCTCGGCCTCCCTTACTTGTTGCACACCATGGCCATCAAGGACTTGCCTGCCGTGCGCGCCGCCCTGGCGTTCAATCTGTTGCTGGCGCCGGGGCGCCGGCCCGAGGCGGCTTGCGTGTTGTGTTTCGCCATCGGCATGCTTGTCGCAGGATGGGTGTTGTTGTGGCGCGCCAGGCTCGGCCCTCCGGCCCGCTTCCTTCTGCCCTTCCTGCTGATGGGCGGTTTCCTGCCCATCCAGAATCTGTTTACCAACCGGCAGATGCAGTCCCAGCACTGGTCCTCGTGCCTGGTGCCTTTTTGCGGTGTCGCCGCGTTCCTCCTGCTGGAGAAATCCCGTCTCAGTTCTGAAAAGCTGGTTCTGTTGGCCGGCTTGCTGCTTTTTTCCGGCGCCCTGCTGTCTCAGGCGGTGGCATACAGGCAGTGGCGGGCATCCCTGCCGGACAACCCTGATTGGTGGCTCGATCAGCGCACGCCGGAAACCATCGCCTGGCTGAACGCCAACACGCCCCCAGCAAGCGTGGTGCTGGCTCGCGGAGATGTGTCTTGCGCACTCCCCGTCTTCACGCGCAACAAAGTCTACTGGTGCCTCTGGGCGGCCCAATACACCTTGGAGGAATCCGAGGCGCTGGCCCGCCGAGCACAGGCACGGTCCTGGCCTTCCGCACCGCTGCCGCTCAGCTACCGGGCCGACTATTACCTGGGAATGGGAAACCGGGACTGCCGGCTGGGAACCGGCAGCCCGGCCTATGAAAACCCACAAGAAGCAACGTGCCTGTATGCCATCCACGGAGGCCACGGAAAGTGAGGCGGCGGTGCAACCATGGCCGCGGTTCAATCACCGTCAAACCGGCTCTCTCCGGTTCTTGCGCTCGGCGGAGTAGGTAATCAGGTAGGCGGCGCCCACTCCCGCGGGGATCAGGCCAAACAGGGCCATGCCCCAGGGCATGCCCTGCTCGCGCCGCGGGGTGATGGTCACTTCCTTGTTTTGCCTCATGGCGTAAAGCTGATCCTGCGGAATGCGCTCCGGATACCAGCTCAGCGACAGGCCCAGCATCAAGATCATGATGCTGACGCCCACGAACAGCCAGACCAGGCCGCGCAGCAGGTATTGCTGCAGACCGAGCGAAGCGGGCCGCTTCCAGCCGCCGTTCGTCAGATCCGGAAGGGCGAGGCCCTTCTCCAGGGCCACCATCCGCTCGCGGTGCATCAACTCACGCTGCTTGTGGCGCAGGTAGAGGGCCCAGGCCGGGGTGATGAGCGCGGCGGCAAACAGCAAGAAAAACAGCAGGGCGACTCCCTGGTTCATTTCTTCTCTCCTTTTTCGAACTTCTGACGGGTTCCTTTCGTTTTGTACGTTGAGACCGGCCAGCGACCCACAATGTTTCACGCGCCGGTTGAAACATGGCCATAATGTGGCGGGTCTAAATCACGGGCCGCATGCCGGCGAGAGGCCGGCTGTGCATCATGGAGCGGGAAATCCACAGGCGGCTGGAGGCGCAGCAGTATCGCGAGGCGTTCGAAGTCCTGTTCGAGCAATTCCAGGGGCGCGTCTTCCGGCTGGCATGGTCGATGCTTCGAAACCAGGCGCTGGCCGAGGAAACGGCGCAGGAGATCTTTATCCGCATCTGGAAGGCCCTGCCGGGGTACCGCGCCCGGTCCTCGCTTTCCACCTGGATTTACGCCATCGCCCGCAACGCCTGCCTGACGGCGCTGCAGGCCAGGGAGCGCGAGCGGGCCCTGGACCTCCACGAGTTGGCGCCGGCGGAACCCTTCGAGCAGCACCAGCCCGCGGACCGCCAGCGCGACCTGGGGACGCTGCTCGCGGGCCTGCCCGATAATTACCGCCTGGTCCTGACCTTGTTTTACCTCGAAGAACGGTCGTACGACCAAGTCGCGCGGATGCTGGGGCTGCCCATGGGCACGGTCAAGACCTGGCTGCATCGCGCCAAAAAACAGTTGGCTGCGGCCATGGGGCCGGAGAAATCGGAACAGAAGAGCCATGAACAACCGGATGCCGTGTTCGTATTTTGAGGAGCGAATCCTGGAGCATTTCGATGCCGCGCTGACCACGGAGGGTCAGCGCGAAGTCGAGGCTCATCTGGCCGAGTGCGCCGAATGCCGCCGCTTCTTCCGCGCCCAGCAGGAACTCGACGCTGCTCTGGGGGAGCGATTCTGCGCGCCTGCTTTGCCGCCGCAGTTTCAGCAGCGGGTTCTGAGCCGCATCGAACACCTGCCGCCGCCGGCGCGCGTCTCCCCCCTGCCGGAGATCCTGGATTTTGTTGGCTGCGCCGGCCTGGCCGTTGCCGCCTTGTGCGCGGTCCGATATCTCCCCGAATTCTCGTTACCAGAGAGTCTTCCGCCGGGCTTGAGCGTGTACGCCTCCTGGGCCGTGGGCGCCGTGGCCGGCATCGCCGGGTTCTCTACGGCGCTTCGCGAACTCTCCCGCCAGCGCGTTTAGCCCCGGAAATGGGACCCGGAGGAACGCCGATCGACGCAGAGCAAACCTGCGTTCATCCGCGTTTATCCGCGCCCCATTTCTTCCGGGTGTGGTATACAGTAGCAGTTTCGTCAGCGGAGGAATCGATATGCGGCTTGGACTTGTCACCTACAATCTGGCCAAGGACTGGGACATCCCGGCCATCATCAAGAACTGCGAAGCGGCCGGCTTCGAGGGCGTCGAGCTCCGAACCACCCACAAACACGGCGTGGAACCGGCGCTCACCAAGGAAGAACGGGCCAAAGTCAAGAAGATGTTCGAAGCCTCCAAGGTGCGCCTGGTGAGCCTGGGCACCACCTGCGAGTATCAGTCGCCGAAGCCCGAGGAGGTGGAAAAAAACATCGAGGAGACCAAGCGGTGGGTGGAGCTGGCACATGACTTGTTTGCGGTGGGCGTGAAGGTGAGGCCCAACGGCTTCCCCGCAGGAGCCTCGGAGGCGGCCACGCTGAAGCAGATCGGCCAGGCGCTGCGCAAGTGCGGCGCAATGGCCAAGGATCATGGCGTGGAAATCTGGCTGGAGGTGCACGGTAAGGGCACCTCGCTCCCCTCCAACATCCGCACCATCATGGAGCACTGCGGCCACCCCAGCGTGGGCGCCTGTTGGAACTCCAACCCAGGCGACGTCGAGAACGGCTCGGTGCGCAAGAACTTCGAAATGCTGCGTCCCTGGCTGAAGAGCTGTCACATCAACGAGCTCTGGACGCCCTACCCATGGCGTGAATTGTTTTCACTGATGAACGCCACCAAGTACGACGGCTATACGCTGGCCGAAATCCCCGAGAGCAAGGACCCGGAGCGGCTGATGAAGTATTACAAGGCGCTCTGGACTGCGCTCTCGATGACCTGAGACCTGAGAGGGGCCTAGGTCCCAGGAGAGGCACCTGCAAAATTCGACGTTGGCAACTGTGCCGCGAGCGTCAGCGAGCGGTAGTTTCAGCCATGGCTACGCGTTTACATTGAGTTCGCGGGTTCAGCACTTGCTGGCGCCACCGCTCGCTGACGCTCGCGGCACAGTCCAGCGTGCTTCTTGGGAATTCTGCAAGTCCCTCAGGAGTCAGGTCCCAGGACTCAGGTCCAGCATCTACCAGGTGTTGTAGGGGGTGCCGTCGAGGCCGGTTTTGTCCGAGCCGCTTTTCACATCGATGATGCCGGGCGCGGTCTGGTCCACGGCCTGCAGGCTGTCTTCCATCACCGTCTGCCAGGTGCTGTCGCTGCGGGTAAAGGGGTCGCGCGGCACCTGGCGGATGTAGCCGGCGCTTACCAGGTCGTCGAGCGACTGCGGCGCTCTCTGCTTGTCCAGCGTGTATTCGTCAATCAACTGCCGCAGGGTAAACAGGTTGTCGCGCAAGACGGCTTCCCTGGCGTGAATTACGGCGCTGCGGTAAATGGGGGCGGCCACCGAAATGAGGATGAGGATGATGGACACCACGATCATCAGCTCAACCAGGGTGAAGCCGCGGGCCCGCACCCCGCTACCATTCTGAGTATTTGCTTCCATCCAGCGCCGTATCCTGGCTCTTGGTGTAGACATCAAACACATTCTGCCCGCCGAAGGAACTCGACTTGGGGTCATCCTGCATGGAGCGCAGCCCCCAATCGCTCGAGTTCGTCATCGGGTCGCGGGGAATCCTGCGCAGAAACTTGAATTTCTTATCGACCTGCCCGACGATGTTCACGCCATTGACCAGGGTTTCCAGGTCGGGCGGATAGCCCTCGGTGCCCACCTTCA
>Ga0315279_10000778_pt1 | contig 58395 bp, 51 predicted proteins | sample YL17G06_20_MG_FD_203694 | JGI IMG/M metagenome (GOLD analysis project Ga0315279, IMG submission 203694) | Sediment microbial communities from Yellowstone Lake, YNP, Wyoming, USA - YL17G06_20 | ecosystem: Environmental > Aquatic > Freshwater > Lake > Sediment | place: USA: Wyoming | collected...
AGACCAGATGGCGCTGGCCGGGCTGACCTCTGCCCCTGCATCAAGAGAGACCAGGCTCCCTCACTTCCAAGGGCCATGCCAACCACGGCCCCCTTCGGCCGTTCAAGGGGATGGGGAAGTTCTGCGGCTGCGGTGGCCGCCTTGACGCTGCGAGAAGCCAGTTGTTAGAATCCGTTCCGTGGCCTCTATCCTCCTGAGATCCTCCGAAACGAACGCGCACCCCATCGACATCTCGTCTATGAACGACGTACGGAGGCACCTGGGAGAGTTCGACCTGCCCGCGGAAGATATCGAGAAGATCGCCGACTCTTTCCTCTACTGCACGATCAAGCTGGAAGGCGTGGATACCCGCGCGGCAAACCTGATGAAGTCGCTCCTGGAGACCCTGGGCGGCGGCATCGCCATGAGCAGGGGCGCACACGACTACACAGTGCGGGAAACCGATGTGCTGATCACGGGCAGCCGGCGGACCCTCCAGCTCCTTGCCGCGCGGCTGAAAGGTGAACCCTACGGCCTGGACGCAGTGAGCGCAGAGATCATTGCCTGCACCACCGCCGGGAACAGGACCATCTCATGGGGAAGCAGGACGCTGGATTTCACCCACAAGACATATGTGATGGGGATCCTCAACTGCACTCCCGACTCGTTTTTCCCGTCCAGCAGGGCGGCGTCGCTCAAGGACGCAATGAAGTCGGCGCACGAGATGATCTCTGCCGGCGTCGATATCGTGGACGTGGGCGGGGAATCCACGAGGCCGGGCTCCGAGCCGGTGCCCGTTGAGGAGGAGATCCGCAGGGTCATCCCCGTGATCCAGGCCCTGAGAGCGGACTCCGACGTGATCGTAAGCGTCGACACGCGGAAGAAGGAAGTCGCAGAGCGCGCGCTGGACGCGGGCGCCGATATCATCAACGACATCTCGGGCCTTCGCCATAACGATGACCTGGCCCGGCTGGTGGCCCGGCGCCGCGTCCCCGTCGTGCTCATGCACATGCGGGGCACGCCGAAGACCATGCAGAAGAGTCCCTTCTACAAGAACACGATCAGCGAGATCCTCCGCGAGCTGCAGCCGTCCATTGCCGCGGCCATCGGCGCGGGAATCGCGCCGGAGATGATCATCATCGACCCCGGCATCGGCTTCGGCAAGCGCATCCAGGACAACCTGCGTATCATCAAGGAGCTTGCGTCCCTGAAGTCCCTGAAGTTCCCCATCCTCGTCGGGCTCTCCCGCAAGGGTTTCATCGGCGAGATCCTCGACCGCCCCGTGGAAAAAAGGCTCATCGGCACCGTGACGGCGAACACTCTGGCAATCCTCAACGGGGCGAACATCATCCGCGTGCACGACGTGGCGGACGCGGTGGAGATGGTGAAGATCATCGACTCCATCCGGCGCATTGGAGCCTAGCGCCCCATGGAACAACTCCTGAACACCTGGGTGGTGCGCGAGGTGGTACGCCCCGTGCTGGACGTGCTCATGCTCGGCTACTTGCTGTACAAGAGCTGGCAGATCCTCGTGCAGACCCGTGCCGTGCAGCTCCTCAAGGGCACCGTGCTGATGGTCCTCATCTACGCGGTCTCCTTCTTCCTTCAGCTCACCACGCTCCTGTGGATCCTGAACGTGCTGGTCCCCGGCCTCGTGATCGCCATTGCGATCATCTTCCAGCCCGAGTTGCGCAAGATCTTCACGCAGATCGGCAGCCGGGAGTGGTTTCGGGTCGGTGCGCGCAACGGGGGACGGCCCGGCGCGCCGCGGCTGGACGTCCTGATGAGCGCTGTCCAGCAGTTGTCGTCGCGCAGGCGCGGGGCGCTGATCGTCTTTCCCCGGCGCGTGGGGATCAAGAACATCGTGCAGACAGGCACTCGCCTGAACGCCGAGGTGTCGATCAACCTGGTCAGCACCATCTTCTTCGAAGGCACGACTCTGCACGACGGGGCGATGATCGTGGAAGGGGACCGCATCGTCGCGGCCGGCTGCTTCCTGCCGCTCTCCGACAGGGAGGACGTGGAGAGCGCATTCGGCGCGCGCCACCGCGCGGCCCTCGGGCTTGCCGAAGAAACTGATGCGCTCGTGGTGGTGGTCTCCGAAGAAAACGGGGCGGTCTCCCTGGCCCACGATGGTGACATCCAGTACAACATCTCTCTCGCGGAGGTGGAGGAAGGGCTGAAGTCGCTCCTGCTCCCCGCGGAGAGAAGCGAGGGCCGCGCGGCCGCGCGCGGGGAGAGCTCCCCATGACGGCGCAGAATCCGCGGAATACCGCATCGCCGAAGGCGGATTCTGCGACGCCAGATCCGCGGAGTACCGCAGCGCCGAAGGCGGATTCTGCGACGCGCAGGTTCACGCGCATCCTTCTGGCCGACCTTCCCGTGAAGGTGATCTGTCTGGCCGCGGCCGTCATTCTCCTGCTCTTCCACAGGGTCACAACGCTCACGGAGAGGTTCTTCAGCGTCCCGCTGGACGTGAGCACCCCGGCAGGGCTCGCGGTGGCGTCCGCTTTTCCCAAGACGGTGCGCATCACCCTCCGCGGCGCGGGAGACGCGATCTTCCCGATCTTGGAGGAGGACGTGAATGCGAGCGTGACCCTCGATAGCCATCACACGCCGGGTGTGTACCGCGCCGAGGTGAAGGTGGACCGCAGGGGCACCGCGCAGGGAGTGGAGCCGCTCGAAATCCGGGTGGAGCCGCAGTCCATCACCTTCACGCTGGAGCCCCTGACGGAGAAGCGCGTGGCCCTCAGCCCCGACCTGAAGGGCACCCCTGCATACGGGTACGAGCTGGTGCAGTCGGGAATCACTCCGCAGAACCTGATCATCCGCGGCGCGAAGAGCCGGGTTCAGAGCGTGACGTCACTCTCCACGGAGGAGATCGACCTCACCGGGAGGACGGGCAGCTTCGCCTCAAAAGTGAAGATTCTCCTGCCGAACACGCTGCTGAAGATCGCGGGGGACGCGTCCGCTGATTTCCACGCGACCATCCAGGAGGCGATCGTCCAGCACCTCTTCGACGGTGTCGTCGTGTCGCCGTTCGACCTGTCGACTCACCTGGCGCTCAAGACCGCGCCGGTACCCGGCAGCGTGAAGATGCAGGGTACCCAGCTTGCGGTGGACGCCGTCCACCCCGAGCAGCTGCGCCTCCTTCTGGATCTCGGGGGAGTACGGAAGGCCGGCACGCACACGCTGCAGACCCGACCCGAAAGCGTGCCGGACGTCATGGTCCTGGACTGGTCGCCGAGGGAGGTCACGGTGGACATCGTCGCCTCCGGAAAATAGGAGAAGAACAAGGTGATCATCGGCGTAGGGATCGACGTCGTGCACGTGGAACGCATCCGCAGGTGGAGCCATATCGAGGGCCTGTATGACCGCTTCTTCCACCCCGAGGAGCTGGCCACCGCCCTCCCGAGGGGGGAGGTGGGGATCCTCTCACTGGCGGCGCGTTTTGCGGCGAAGGAGGCGTTCGGCAAGGCCATCGGTTCGGGTCTCCGCCACTTCGCCCTGCGGGAGATCGCCGTGCTGAACGACTCGCACGGAAAACCCTTCATGATGCTCACGGGAGCGGCCGAGGCGGCGTTCAAGGATTGCGGCGGGCACCGGCTCGTCTGCTCCCTCTCGCACGAGCGTGACAATGCGCTTGCAATGGTGATAATAGAGGGGTAGCTGCCATGGCCGAGGGACACCTTACCTTCTTCGAAAAAAAACAGTCCGCCTGCCCCGTGTGCAATGGCAAGTTCTTTCGCGAGGACCTCCTCTCGGGTGGGGGACGGCTGATCGCGGGCAATCTCACCAAGGAGCTGCGCCGGCAGTACGATCCGTCGAAGAAGTACGGCGACGTCAGGCCGCTCCTGTACCCGGTCACCGTATGCCCGGTCTGCTACTTCGCCTCGTTCCCGCAGGATTTTGCGGGACTGCCCGACACACACGTGAAGAAGGCGGAAGTCAACGCCGACGAGCGCCGGGAGAGCATCTCGACGATTTTTCCACAGCTCGATTTCACGGCGCCGCGGACGCTGCGGGAGGGAATTGCCAGCTACTTCTTCGCGGTCATGTGCTACGATTTCTACGACAAGCGGGCAAATCCCTCGTTCAAGGCCGGGCTTGCATCCCTTCGCGCCGCATGGCTGCTGGGTGACCTCAATACCCAGGAGCCCGGGGAGAACTGGGACCACCTGGCCCTGATCTTCTACCGCAAGGCCAACTTCTACTACAAGCTCGCGCTGGAACGGGAGAGCGCCGGACAGGAACCCTTCGATGCCGCGCTGGCCTTCGGCCCGGACCAGGACAAGAACTACGGCTATTACGGGGTGATCTACCTGGCCGCCTATCTCGACTACAGGTACGGGCGCACCGCGGATCCCGAACGACGCGTTGCGAGCCTCCAGTACGACCGGCGCATGATGGCGAAGATCTTCGGGGTGGGAAAATCCTCCAAGAACCGGCCCGCCGCGATCCTTGACAACGCCAAGGAAGTCTACGAGCAGATGGGTGAGGAGATCCAGAGGCTGCATCCGGGCGGGGCCGAGGAGTCGGCGGACGCGTCGTAGGCAGGCGCGGGCGCGAACCTGCAATGGCGGAACGCAACATCAGGCTCACACTCGCGTATGATGGCACCGATTTCCTGGGATGGCAGCTCCAGAAGCAGGGCAGGACCGTCCAGGGCGTGATGCAGGAGGGCCTCTCGCGCATGCACGGGCATCCCGTGCATGTGCTGGCCGCGGGCAGAACCGACTCCGGGGTTCACGCAACCGGACAGGTGGCGAACTTCCACACGGACATCGATTCGATTCCGGGGGTCCGGTTTCGCGACGCAGTCAATTCCTATCTTCCGCGTGACGTGCGGGTCCTTTCGAGCGATGCCGTGGAGCCGGGGTTCCATGCGCGCAGGTCCGCCCGGTTGCGCGTTTATCGCTACTACACCGTGTGCGGCGCCGTGCTCCTTCCGCAATTGAGAAACTTCCGGCACTGGATCCGTCGCAGCCCCGACCTCGTTCGGCTGAACGAGATGGCCGCCTCCCTGGTCGGGGAGCATGATTTCACCTGCTTCTCCGCAGAGGGAGACAAGAACCACTCCAAGGTTCGGCGCGTGGATGTCTCATCCTTTCACAGGGAAGGAGAGACCCTGGTGTACACGATCGCCGCCTCCTCGTTTCTGTGGAAAATGGTGCGCACGATCATCGGGACGCTGTTCATGCTGGACGAGCAGGGCCTGGGCGCCCGGGAGTTGCGCCTTATCATTGCTGCCGGCTCGAGGTCGAACGCGGGGGGCACGGCGCCCGCGAGGGGGCTGTTCCTGGAAAGGGTGGTGTATGACACTGGATGCACGGTCTCTGAAGAGCTTCTGGAAGACGCTGAACCTCCTGGAGGACTGGCTGACAACGGGCTTTTCCCGGAAGCACCCTGAGCTGGAAATCGACGAGACGATGAGCCCAGCGCCGGAGGCGCAGCCGGTGACTGCCGGCCCCGCTGCCAGCGGCCCTTCCGGCGCTGCGCCGGAAGGGGCTGCGGAGCTTGCCGTCATCGCCACCCAGGTTGCTTCCTGCGTGAAGTGCGGGCTTTCGGCAAACCGCAACGTGACCGTGCCCGGTGAAGGCTCCCTGGATCCGCCGGTGCTCTTCGTCGGCGAGGGCCCCGGGGCCGAGGAAGACCGGACGGGCCGACCATTCGTGGGCGCGGCGGGCCAGTACCTGGACACCTGGCTGAAACCGATCGGTCTCACGAGGTCGCAGTGTTTCATCGCCAACTGCGTGAAGTGCCGGCCGCCGCAGAACAGGGAACCGCACCCCGACGAGATCGGTGCGTGCCTCCCGTACCTGGAGCGACAGATCGCGGTGATCAGGCCGAAGGTCATCTGTTGCCTGGGGCGGATCGCCGCCCAGACCCTCCTGGGCACCGCGTCCAGCCTCGGTGCGCTTCGCGGAAAAGTGCATCAGCGGCGCGGCATCCCCGTAATCGTGACGTACCATCCCAGCGCCGTGCTCAGGGACAAGGCCGCCCTGCGCAAGCCGGTGTGGGAGGACCTGCAGCTTCTCCAGCGCCAGCTCCAGCAATGAGCGGATACGCCGAGATCGTCTTCAACCTCCCCGTTCGAAAAGCCTTCACCTACGCGCTTCCTCCGGGCAGCACCGCCGCGGTGGGTTTCCGTGTCTCGGCGCCCTTTGGCGCGCGCAAGCTCACCGGCCTTGTCGTGGCGGAGCGTGATTCTCCGCCGGAGGGCGTCGTATCGATCAAAGAGGTGGGGAGGGTCATCGACTCCCGTCCTGTTTTCGACGAGCGCGTCCTCTCTCTTGCCCGCTGGATGTCGCGGATGTACATGTGCTCCCTCGGGGAAGCCCTCTCCTCGATGATTCCCGGAGGCCGGCGGGAGTCGGAAACCGAGGAGCTCCCGCTGGACGAAGAGACACGTGGCTATGAGCTTGCCGACCAGCAGAGCACTGCCATCCGCAGCATCGTCGAACGGGGGTCCGGATCCTTCTACCTGTTCGGCGTCACGGGGTCCGGCAAGACCGACGTCTTCATGAAAGTAGCCCAGGAGGTGGTCTCCCGGGGCAGGGGAGTGATCTACCTCGTGCCGGAGATCTCGCTTACTCACCAGGTGGTCAGGATCTTCCGGGCCCATTTCAAGGACCGGCTTGCCATCCTGCACTCATCGCTCACCCCCTCCCAGAGGCTCACGGAGTGGGTGCGAGTCATGGATGGGAAGGTGGACCTTGTGATCGGCGCGCGCAGCGCGATCTTCGCCCCATTTCCCAACCTGGGCATGATCGCCATCGACGAAGAGCACGAGGGGTCCTACAAGTCCGGCACGACCCCGCGCTACCACGCGCGGCAGGTGGCCATGTACCGCGCCTCCCAGGAGGGAGCCGTGCTCCTGATGGGGAGCGCCACGCCGTCGCTGGAGGCCTGGCACCATATGCGGGAGGGGACCATCACCGCGCTTCGTCTCCCGGACCGTCTCAGCGGCGGTGCCATGCCGGCCGTCGAGGTCATCGACATGAGGCACCACCAGGGCCCGCTGTCGGGACCGCTCATTGACGAGATCGGAAAGGCCCACGCCGAGGGCCGGCAGTCGATCCTCTTCCTGAACCGCCGGGGATTCTCCTACCTCTTCCACTGCCGCTCGTGCGGATACGAGATGGCCTGCACGCACTGCTCGGTTGCCCTCACGTACCACAAGGAGCGGGCGCGCATGATTTGCCACTACTGCGGCCGGACCGCTGCGCCCATCACGGTGTGCCCGCAGTGCGGGTCCCTCGACGTCGGCTACTCCGGCTACGGCACGGAAGGCATCGAGGAGGAGCTGCAGCGCCATTTCCCGAGAATGGTCGTCCGCCGGATCGATACCGATGCGGTGAAGAAAAAGAAGGTGCTGCGCCAGGCGCTCGCCGATTTCCGCGAAGGACGCACCCACGTGCTTGTGGGCACGCAGATGGTGGCCAAGGGTTTGAACTTTCCCGGCGTGAAGCTGGTAGGCATCGTGAATGCCGACACCGGATTTCAGATGCCGGATTTCAGGGCTGCGGAGAGAACCTTCAGCCTCCTCGTCCAGGTGTCGGGCCGTGCCGGGAGGTCGATTCCGGACGGGAAGGTGCTCATTCAGACCTGGAGGCCCGGCGCCGCGGCGATCATGATGGCCCGGGAGGGCCGGCTGGAAGACTTCTATTCGGGCGAGCTGGACGTGCGGCGCCAGCTCGGCTTCCCGCCCTTCAGCAGGCTCGTGCGGCTGGTGGTCCGCGGAAGGAACAGGCAGAAGGTGATGGAGGCGTGCGCCGCGCTCACACGCACGGTCAGCGATCACCTTGCGGGCGCCGGGGAGGTGCTGGGGCCGGTCGAGGCGCCCCTGGCCAGGATTTCCGGCAACTACCGCTACCACTGCATCGTGCGCACCACGAGGTTCTCGGAGGCGCATGCGCGTGTGAGCGCGGCGCTGGAAGAGCATCGGCCGCCAACGGGGGTCTACATCGAGGTGGACGTCGACCCGCAGGCGCTGCTGTAGGGTTCGCACTTCATTGGCGTCGAAGGCGCCGCCGACTTCGCGCCGCAGGCGCGCGACTTGGCGCATAAACCCTATTTTGCTACTATTATGTCCAGACAGGAAAAGGAAATGCTGGATATCATCAGGTGGCCGGATCAGCAGCTCAAGAAGCATTCAGTGGTCGTCCCTGACATCAATGGGGATATCCAGACCCTCGTTTCCGACATGTTCGAGGCAATGGACAGGGGCAAGGGCGTCGGCCTCGCCGGCGTGCAGGTGGGAAAGCTCTTCCGTCTCTTCGTCACCCGGGTCCCGAACGACTCTCCACGGGTATTCATCAATCCCGATATCCTCGAGACTTCCATCGAGATGGAGCCCTTCGAGGAGGGATGCCTCAGCATCCCCGGCGTCTATACCGACGTCGTCCGTCCTTCGTCCGTGCGAGTCCAGGCGTGGAATCTGAAGGGGCGACCTTTCACACTCTCGGTGGACGGGTACCTCGCGCGCGTCATCCAGCACGAGTTCGATCATCTGAACGGCATCGTTTTCCTCGACCGGATCGAGCAGAAAAAAAGACAGCGTCTCCTCGTCGAGTACGAGGCAAAAGTAGAAGCCTGATGCGCATCCTCTTTGCGGGAACGCCGGCGCTGGCGGTCCCGTCGCTCATGAAGGCAGCCCATGCTCATGAGGTCGCGGCCGTGCTCACAAGCCCGGATCAGCCGGCCGGTCGGGGCCGCGCGCTCGTCTGCTCCCCCGTGAAAGAGGCGGCGGTGAGCCTCGACCTCGAAGTCCTGCAGCCGGAGAAGCTCGACGAGGCGTTCAACGACAGGGTGAAGTCACTCGGCCCTGACATACTCGTGGTTGCCGCCTACGGCAAGATATTTCGACAATCACTGCTCGCGCTGTTTCCGCTCGGCGGCATCAACGTGCACCCTTCCCTGCTGCCGAGATTCAGGGGGCCGTCGCCGATCACGGCAGCCATCCTTGCGGGGGACAACGAAACGGGCGTCAGCATCCAGAAGATTGCCCGGAAGTTCGATACGGGCGACATCCTCGCGCAGGAACGCGCCCCGTTGAAGGGCGATGAGACCACGGCCACCCTCACGGAAGCTCTTGCCGTGCGCGGAGCCGAGCTGCTGGCGGTGATCCTCGCCGAGCTGGCGTCGGGGAAGCCGGTGGCCGGGCGCGTCCAGGAGGAAGAGGCGGCGACCTACTGTCGCACGCTCCGCAAAGAGGACGGCGTCGTTCGCTGGGGAGAGCCGGCCGAGGAGCTTGAACGCAAGGTGCGCGCCTTCGATCCCTGGCCGCGGGCAGCGACGAGCCTCGCCGGAGAAACTCTCCTGCTCTTGAAATCCCACGTGTATCCGGATACCCTCGCCGCAGAATATCTTCGCGGAGGAGGGGTGCCGGGAGACGTGCTGGCCGCGGACAGGAACCATGGGCTGCTTGTCCGGACCGGCCGTGGCATCCTTGCCGTCGAACGCCTCCAACTGCAGTTCAAGAAGCCGCTGGATTGGCGGTCGTTCCTGAACGGACATCCCGCCATCATCGGGACCCGCCTGGGGGCATGAGCAGGGGACATATGAGAGATTTCATCTGGAAGGTGCAGGGCTGGCTGGAAGCCGCATACGAGTGGATTCGTGATCTCATCAGAAGGGTCCTGCCTCACGAGGAAGACTCCCCGGAGCTGCGCAGCCTGAAGCTGTACGTGTTCCTGTTCGTCGGGATCATCGGGCTCATGCTCGTCATTGGCGGCGTCACGTTCGGCATCGCGGTGCGGGGCCAGCCGGAGACACTGGTTCCCAACCTCCAGGGGAAGGATATCCTGGATGCCCTCATGGACCTGCAGGGCAAGGAGCTGTACGCCGACGTGCAGGTCCAGTACTCCTCGGACGTCGACAAGGGCACCGTCCTGTCGCAGCGTCCCGCGCCGGGAACGCTGGTGAAGGCCGGCAAGCGCGTCATCCTCCGGGTGAGCAAAGGCCCGATCATCGACAAGGTGGAGAATTACGTCGGCATGAGCCTCGACGATGTGAAGGTCCACCTGCAGACGCTGTTCGCATCCCACAGCCCGAACATCATCATCAAGACCCCGATCATCTACCAGTACAGGCCCGGGGTGCCGTCGGGCAGGGTGCTCGCGCAGAGTCCGGCGCCGGACACGAAAATCACGGGAGTCACTTCCCTGGAGCTCGTCGTGAGCCAGGAACAGGGCGCCGTGTCGACGGTCACCGTGGGAGACTACGTGGGCAAGAGCTTCGAGGAAGCCATCCAGGAGCTCACGCGGGACAACATCCCTTTCACATTCGCCGTGAAGGCCTCGGCGAAGGGCGCCGACCCGGGCGCCGTGATTTCGCAGAATCCGCCCAAGGGTTCGCAGGCGGAATACGGGCAGGTGATCCAGCTCACGATGACCGCGCCGTCGAACGTGGGCAAGGACAACGTGTTCGGCCTGTTCCAGTTCGCCCTTCCGCCCCAGGCCATCGCGGTAAATATCCGGCTCGTCATTGTCTCGGATTCGATGCCCAAAGAGATTTTCTCCATGAAGCACCCTGGCGGTCCGCTCGGGGTCCCCTACATCGTGCCCGAAGGCAGTGACCTCGTGCTGTACGTCCTTGACCAGGAAGTGGCCCGGGAGAAGGCAACCGCCATCCAGTTCTGACGGACCCTAGAACTTCAGCCCGGTCGAGGCGATCCCCTTGATGATGTACTTCTGCACGAACAGGTAGGCGGCGATCATCGGCACCGTCGCGATCGAAGCGGCAGCCATGAGCGGGCCGAAGTTGATGTCGTAGGGGTCTTTGAAGAATGCCACGCCGACGGGGATCGTGCGCAGCCATTCCGAATTGATGATGATCACGGGCCACAGGAAGTCATTCCACGACTCGATGAACAGGATGAGGCCTGCCGTGGCAATCACGCTTTTCACGAGGGGCCCGATGATCGTGAGGACGATGCGGATCTCACCGGCCCCGTCGATGCGCGCGGCGTGGATCAGGTCCATTGGCATGCCCTTGATGCCCTGGCTGATAAGGAACATGCCAAACGCGCTGGCCAGGTCGGGCGCGAGAATGCCGGGGAAGGTATCGATCCAGTTCATCTTGGCCATGAGCACGTACAGCGAAACCGAGGTCACCTGGATCGGGACCATCAGGGTGGCGAGAATCAGGAAGAAGAAGAATCCCTTCAGGGGGAACGAATACATTGCGAATGCGTACCCCGCGAAGAGACCGAGCAGGAGAGAGAGGCCGACGGAAATGACGGCGACAATCAGGCTGTTGCGGTAATACAGGAGAAACGGCGCCTTGGCCGCCGCGGAGGCGTAATGCGTAAGCACGGCGGGCCTCGGCCACCATTTCGGGGGATATGCCACGAGGTTTTTCGGCGTGTGCAGGGAGCTTACCACCATCCAGTAGAACGGCATCACCATGAGGATGCCGAACACGATCAGCAGGAGGTACACGAGCGTCTTGCCGGTGATCGCCGCGGGGGTGATCCGCATCATCAGTAGCTCACCTCCCAGCGCCGGCTCAGGCGGTACTGGACAACCGTGACGCTGATGATAATGACGAAAAGCACGAATGCCATCGACGATGCATAGCCGAATCGATAGTTCTCGAAGGCCTGCTTGTAGATCTGCAGCACGACAACCGTCGTCGCGTCCGCGGGGCCACCGGCCGTCAGCACGAATACCTGGTCGAAGACCTTCAGCGCGAGGATGGTGTTGTACATGACAACGAAGATGGTGGTGGGCGCAACAAGAGGAAGAGAGATCGTGAAGAACCTGCGGATGCCGCCTGCGCCGTCGATGATCGCCGCCTCGTGGAAGCTGTCGGGGATGTTCTGCAGCCCCGCGATGAAGATCACCATGTTGTACCCGACGGTTTTCCAGATGCTGAAGATGATGATGCTCGTGAGGGCATCCTTGCTGGACGAAATCCAACCCCTCGTCGGAAGGCCGAATATCTGAAGGATCCCGTTGAACAGGCCGAACCGCGGGTTGTAGAGGAACGTCCAGACAACTGCCGCCGCGACTGTGCTCGTGATGAACGGCGCAAAGTACACGGCCTTGAAGAGCGCGGTGCCCCGCATCCTGCTGGTGAACATGGAAGCGAGCACGAGGCCGATTGCGCTGGAGAACAGCACGATGTACAGGGCGAAGATGAGAGTGTTGGTGATCGCCTTGAGGAACATGGCATCGTGGACGAGGAGGAGGAAATTCCTCATGCCCACCGGTTTCAGGCTCCGAGCCACGAGGTTGATGTCGAAGAAGCTGTACACGAGGGTCTGCAGCGAGGGGTAGATCCGGAAGAGTCCGAAGACCACGAGTATCGGCAGGATGAACAGATACGCGTAATGCCACCGGTTCTTGCGAATCGTGCTCAGGATGCCCGGCATACCGGCGGTTCTCCTCTTAAGGGAAGGCCTGCCCCCGCGGGGCAGGCCGTGGAAATCAAATCCTACTGCAGAGCCTTGATGGCGTCGTTCGCCTCCTTCTCTGCCTGGGCCAGGGCGTCCGCAACCGTCGCCTCGTTGTGGAGGATCTTCGGCACCGCGGATCCCACCGCGTCCAGGATGCCGTTCAGAGCGAGGGAGCGCGGATAGGTCGTGCTGTACTTCAGCAGATCGAGGAACGCCTTCGTATTGGGCGCCGAGGCGAATGGCTCGCGTGCCCAGTTGGCCTTGTAGCGCGGCGTGGAGTCGTACTTCTGCGCCTGGTTGAAGTCGTTGTCCCTGTTGTTGAACCAGGCCACGGCCTTCAGGGCAAGGGCCTTCTCCTTCGACTGGCTGAACACGGAGTAGTTCCAGGCCGCAACCTGCACCTTCGGCAGCGTTCCGGGCCGCATGGCAGGGGGAGGGGCGAAGCCCCAGTCGAGGTCAGGCGCCTCCTTGGGCGCGCGCACCTGGATGCTCACCAGCTCGCTGATCTGCATTGAGGCGAGATTGGTGAGAAGGGCCTGGCGCGGATCGGGGAAGTCCAGGCTGCTGGACTTGTCCACCCAGATCATGTCGTGCGCCATCTGGAGTCCTTCACGCACGTCCGGTGTGTTGATCCGCGCCGTTCCGCCCTTGAGCGCGAACTGGTCGGAGTTCAACTGCATGCCTGCGCCTACAAGGAGCCAGTGCCACTTGTCCACGATCCCATGAGGCTGCCCCGTGTGCCGCACGGCGTAGCCGACGCGAGTGAGCTTGCCCGTGGAATCGGCGACAGCCGTCTTCTTTGATGCCGTGCGGAAGTCAGCCCAGTACTTCGGCGCCTGGTTGGGGTCGAGGCCGGCGTCCCGGAACATCTGCTTGTTCCAGGTAAGCGCGTATGCATCGACGCCCCACGTGGAGAAACCGTACATCTTGCCGCCGCCCCAGTCGGAAATCGCCACCGTCTCGGGTGATACAGAGGACATCCAGGCCTTCGCGTCTGCGTCCGGAATCGCGACGAGAGCGCCGTCTTTGATGAAACCGCCCATCCAGGAAAAGTCGATCATGCCGATGTCGGGAGCCTTGCCACCGGCAAGCGCGGTGAAAAGCTTCTGCTGCATCGTGTCGTAGTCGATGGCCACGACGTCCACCTGGACATTGTTGTCGGCCTCGAACTTCGCCCATGGGTCGGAGCCGTCACGGAACGGCATTGACGTTGCCGTGATCTCCCCCGCGGGGTACCAGAAGGTCAGCTTCTTCTTGTCGGCCGCAGTCACGAGCAGTGCAGGCACGAGCACGAGAAGCAGGAACACGACCAGAGCCTTTTTCATTTTGGCCTCCTTCTTCGGGAATCCGGGGAACCCTGACAGGGATCGTGCGTGTGCATGGTCGGAGGGATGATGTGCGAGCAGCGGGCGTTCCGGGTCAACGGCTCACCTCGGCGTTACCTCAGGGTTCCATAGTAGCGGCGCCCTGCTGCGTTGTCAATCAAAAACCCCCAGCGGACCTTGGTGCCGCTGGAAATCAAGCGCGCGCTGCCTCGTAAATGCGCAGGATCAGCTCGGTGGTAAGCCTCGCGTCCTCGCCGCTCACCGAAGGCTGTCTCTTCTCAGCTATGGCCCGGATGAAGTCATGGAGAATCGCTTCATGCCCCGAGGTATCGGACACCTTCGCTCCTGCGGCTCCCGCTCCGGCATGGATCGCAGCGGCGGGAGGCCTTGAGGGGTTGGGGATGCCGTCGATCGCCCATCTGGTGATGACGTCATTCTCCATGACGAGTGACCCGGCCTCGGCATGGATCTCGAGGCGGGCGGGGAAGCCCGGCTTCGCGACGGTCGAGGCAACGATCGTGCCGATCATGCCGCTCTGGTGGCTCAGGATGGCGGCGCCGTGATCCTCCGCTTCCATACGATGCGCCAGGGTTGCCGTCGTGCTCTTCACCGACCTCGGCATGCCGAAGAACCAGCGGTACAGGTCGACCTGGTGGGATGCCTGCTGCATGAAGGGGCCTCCTCCATCGATCGCCCATCCGCCGCGGTACGGCGCACTGTCGTAGTAGGACTGCTCGCGGAAGAACTTCACGGAGAGGTCCGCAGCGAAGACCCGGCCGAGTTTCCGCGCTTCGAGCAGCGCCTTGACCGCGGCGTTGTCGGGGCTCATGCGGCGCTGGAAGCAGATCCCGAGGGTCACCCCGGCCTCGCGGCACGCCGCGATTGCCTCATCCGCTCCATGGAGGCTGATGTCCAGCGGTTTCTCGCAGAGCGCATGCCGCCCCAGCCCGGCGGCTTCGACGATTGCCTCATGGTGCAGCCCATTGGGCGTGGCGATGACAGCCGCGTCGAACCCCTTTCCCGCTGCGGCAAGGTCCTTCCATACGGGCACGCTCGGATTTTCCTTCAGCGAAGCGGGTCTCGAACCGGACCTGGACACGATGCCCGCCAGCAGCGCATCCGGCTCCTTCCGCAGCACTTCCGCCCACGTGGATGCAATGTTCCCCGACCCGACGATGACGAAACGCATGCGATCGGCCATCCCGTGCCTCCGGACGTTTCCTACCACATCGCCCCGCCGCTGTACAGGGAATCACCCGCCCTTGATCCACCCGGGCCGAAGCGATATACAGAAGACCGCCGCATGAAGAGTCCGCGAGCGTGCTCCTTCATCGTCGTCATGCTCTCCCTCGCGATCGCCGGCTGTTCGGATACGACCCTCGTCTTCCAGGTGGAGGATTCCGTGAGCGGCAAGTGGGTATGGGATGCGACCGTCCGGCTCCAGGACCGCATGCTCGTGAGCTATTATCAGTCGGATGCGGGTCCCATCCCGCAGAAGATCTCGCATCTGAAACCCGGCCGCTGGACGGCTGAACTTTCCGCGCCGGGATATGAAACGGTCGCGCTGCCTGTGACGCTCCGACGAGGGAAGAACCTGCTTTCCGAACCCGTCCGCATGACCGGGCTCGAGATCCCCGGGCTCGACTCCTTCAGCAATTTCGAGAGCTTCGACCGCGGAGACCTCGTCGTGCAGATCCGGCCTTTGGACGCGGCCGGCAGGGCCATCCTCAATCATCCCTGCATTGACCTGTGGATCGGCTGCGTGGTGTCCGAGCAGGTGGACGGACCACCCAGGGCCCGTGGAGACGTGCTTTTCCGAGGCGTTCTCGGCTGGCAATGGAATGCCCTGCCCGAGAGCCTGTTTCGATATTCGGCCCGCGTTCCCTCGTCCGGCATCGAAGACCGGCCTTCATCGAGCCGGGTGATCGACTACCTCGTCGTCGTCCCGAAGCCGGACCGTCTGCCCCGTGAGGAGCTGAGCGCCCTGATGGAGAACGTGTGGAAGAACCCCATCCTCTCGACGCGCGCTTCGAGCCTGTCTTCGGCCATCTCGGCGGCACTTGATGCTCAGAAGGACAAGCTGCGGTACTTCTTCAGCACCTCATGGGACGTGAGATCACGCGCCCAATGACCGGAAAGACATTGATGTCCTGGCGAACGCATGCGGCGGTCGTGATCGCGCGGCGGCAGATGACGGAAACCCTTCTTTCCCCCGGCCCGTATGTCGCTCTGGCGGCAGGGATGCTGATTGCCTATTTCCTCTCAACGGGCTTCGTCAATTCCATCGATTCCAGCGGGTTTGATCCCCGATTGAGTGCTTTCTGGAGCTCCGCCAGCAGGGCGCTGGCCGGAGGATTCGGACCGACATTCGTGGAGCGGCTTCTCTCGGAGGGCCCGTTCTTCGCGTTGCTCGCACTTTCCTGCGCGCCCGTGCTCTTCCTGCTTTCCGTTGCCTCGGTTTTTCGCTTCGGGCAGGAAAAGAGCGCGGGCGCTGTGGAGTTGCTCGCATACGGGCCCGCTGACGGCACCTCCTACCTGCTCGCGTCGTTTCTCAAGGACGCGGTGCTTTCCGCCGGCATGGTCGCTTTCCTGGCACTCTACCTCCTTGCGCTTTCCTTGATGGAGAATCTTGCTCTCGGTCCGATGTTCATCGCCGCGCTTCCAGTCGTCTTCCTGCTCTGCGTGGCATTCTGCGCGTATGGGGCTCTCTGCTCAGCAGTCGCGGAGAATGCAGCTTCGTCGCTTGCCCTGTTCATCGGGATCGGCGTGTTCTTTTCTGTCCTTCAGGTGGGCTCATCCGTCGTCGCGAGCCAGGGAGTCCGCGCAGCGGCAGAGACGGTTTCCGCGGTCGTCCAGTGGATCTCGCCGCTCTTCTATGCCTCCATGTGCGCCCGGGCCTACGGAGGGGGAAGCCTCCCGGAGTTTCTCCTCGGCCTGGCGCTCCTCCTGGCTGTCGGTCTTGCAAGCCTGGCGGGCGCTCATCTCGTGATACGTCGGAAGGGAGTCCGGGCGTGAAGCGGCTCGCTCCTGCTCTTCTCCTCCTCGGGTGCCTCACGGCCGGGTTGAATGCGGACGTGCCTATCCGGGTCGAGCAGCTCATCTATTCACTGACTGCTTTCAATGGGGGCGGCTACTCATCCAGCTTTGCCCTGCAGACCGCGGACACGATCTACCTGCAGGCAGGGGTGGACAACTTCGTGTCTGTGCGCAAGACACTCGTCTACTGGTGGCCGATCACCGCGGAATGGAAGACCGACACGGAGGCGCTCAACCAGCCCTTCACGGGAACGCTCGAGCTGAAAGACAGAGGGCATACACGCCGTCTCTCATTGCAGAGGTACTCCTACTTCAGTCCGGGCGGCGAGGCCGGGAGCTGGAAGGTGGCCACAGGCCCCGATGCGGACGCAGAGGTCGCCCGTGCCGCGAAAATCAGCGACGACTATTTTGCCGCTGTCACGGTTTTCCAGCAGAGGTCGAAAGAATACGATGCGCGCGTCGGAGCGCTGGGTGGACGGATCGCTGAGCTGAGAAGAGAAGGCCGTGACGTCACCGCCGATGTGAATGTTCTGAACGCCCTTCAGAGGCCCATGGCACCCCAGGAACCTTCAGACTACGACGTCCCTCCAGGACCGGTGCAGGAAGGCTTCATCGTCAACCTTCCCTCCGGGGAGTTCAGCGCCCGACTTATCAATCCGGACGGCACCATTCTCGAGGGATCCGATAAGCGAATCATCGTCTATCTCCCGCGCCGGACCGGAGGGGTGGGATACGAGGTGATACCGGGAGACAAGTGGACCCGGCCAGAGGAATCGAAAACCCCTTCGTCAGTCCTCTACGTGAATGGATCCACCGACGTGTACCTGCGGCCATTCTTCGAAGATGAAGTCAACGATCTGGCCTACGAAAAGACACTTTCCAACCAGTCCACGGGCAATCCATCCCTGTACCGGTGGGTACGGACCCGTGCGGTCCCCGAAGCGCGTATTCAGGTCACCGGCCCTGACGGCGTGCAGGAAATAGCCGAACAGGCTTTTGCCGTCGAGCAGGGGAAGGGGACAGGACTCGGATACACGATCGTGCCGTTCGATTCCCAGGCCGCTGGCAGCGACCAGGCGCCCAACCTATCGGCGTTCCACGTTCCCGTCCCGCACGAACGCTCGGTCCTTCGCTTCCGCGCGCGGAACAACGGCGGGCAGACAGTGCCGGGAAGCGAAAGGGAGCTCCGCGTGGTGGCGCGATCCGCGCTGAGACCGCTGTTCGCAGGCCTGGCGGGCTTTCCCATCGTGCTCCTCCTTATCGTGCGGACCGTTCGGGCCCGACGCGGCCGCGGCTGACCACTGCCCGAAGCGCCCCCGCGAGGGAGCATTTTTCGCTTGACAGCAGGCATCGGAAGTGATAGTTTGAGGCCACGTTACTGACACGTGTTAGTTCCAGCGTTTGAAGCTGCAAGCCGCACCGAGGGAAGGGATGACGGCCCGGAAAAAAAGAACCGTGACAAGCTTCGACGTCGCTCGGAAAGCCCGGGTCTCGCGCACGACGGTCTCGTTCGTCATGAACAACGTGGCGGAGGCGAAGATCAGCGAGGTGACCCAGGCGCGCGTTCTCAAGGCCGCCCGGGAGCTGGGCTACGTTCCGAACGCCTCGGGGAAGGCGCTGGCACAGCGGAAGACCGAGAACATCGCCCTCGTATACACCCGGTCGTACCACCACATCGCCTCCCACTCCATCCTCCTCCGGCTCATCGATGGTCTCGTGCGGGTGGCCCACGAACGCAACCTGCGTCTCATGATCGACGCGGTGGACGAAGGCACGAGCGGCACGAACATTCTCAAGCTGGCGCGTGCGAACCACATCGACGGTCTCATCATGCTCGAGCCGCGGAACGGCGACGAGCAGCTTCTCACCCTGGCACGTGACAACTTTCCGGTTGTGCTCATCGGCTCGCTGCCGGGCACCCAGTTGTGCTCGATCGACATCGACAACACGGAAGCAGCCCGCATGGCAGTGGAACACCTCATTGCGGGCGGACACCGGCGGATCGGCTGCATCACGAATGCTCCGCCGCAGTTTACCGCGTCCGCGGCACGGCTCGCCGGTTACCAGAAGGCCCTTCGACGCCATGCGATTCCCTACGAGCGGTCGCTCGTGCGGTTCGGCCATTTCAATCCCGAGAGCGGGTACACGGCGATGCGCTCGATGCTGGGGGAGAAGCCTCTCCCCTCGGCAGTTTTCGTCGCGAGCGACACCGTGGCCGTCGGATCACTGCGGGCTATCGCCGAGCGGGGGCTTCGAGTTCCCGACGACATTGCCGTGTTCGGCTTCGATGACATCGTGGATTCGCACTACACGTCACCCCCGTTGAGCACCGTGAGATTTGACGTCGAGGAGCACGGAAGGCGCTCCGCCGAGATCCTGGTCGAGCTAATGAACGGCACGCTCAAGGCCCCGTACCACGAGACGACCCCTTTTCAGCTTGTTTTTCGCGCCTCGTCTCCCAAGGCGGGGCGCGGCGTTCGAAAGCGGAATTCACACGCCAGTTCGTCGAACTGGAGAAAGAGACACTCAGAGGAGGTGTTCGCATGAGAAGGTTGGTGATTTTCCTGATGCCGCTCTTGGTGACGGTCTTCATCCTTGCGACCGGCAGCCAGCAGGCGGCTGCCCAGTCAAAAACGGTGTCCATCCTGGCAACGTGGGGCGGCGACGAGGAGGCCGGTTTCCGGCAGGTGCTCGACGCCTTCACAAAGGAGTCAGGCGTCGCCTACAGCTATGAAGGAAACCGCGACTCAACGGTTGTCCTGAAGACACGCGTGGCGGCGAACAATGCCCCGGACATTGCGTTTCTTCCCAGGCCGGGCGAAGTTGCCGCGTACGCACGGGAAGGCTCCCTCATACCCCTCAACCAGGGACAGAGCGACGACATCCTTCCGACGAGCCTGCTGAACGCCAACTACGGCAAGGCATGGATCGATCTCGGCACCGTTGACGGCAAGTTCTACGGGCTGACGGCGAAGGCCAACTCGAAGAGCACGTTCTGGTACAAACCGGCGTCGCTCAAAGCCATCGGCGCCAAGGTCCCGGACACCTGGAACCAGCTCCTCGGGCTGGAGGACACGTACATCCTGGCGGGAAAGACCCCCCTGTCCATCGGCGCCCAGGATGGCTGGACCCTTACCGACTGGTTTGAAAACATCTATGTCCGCATGGTCGGCCCTGACACCTACATGAAGCTCCACGTGACCCACGAGGTGAAGTGGACTGATCCGACGGTTGTGGCCGCGATCCAGAAGTTCATCCAGGTGTTCACGCCGCAGGACAAGAAGCTTGCCGGCGGAGTTGAAGGAACGCTCTCGACCGGGTTCATCGACGGGTTCAACCTGATCCTCAGGCCGAAACCGGCCGCGGAGATGTACTACGAGGGCGGGTTCATGAGCTCCTTCGCCCAGCAGAACTTCCCCAAGCTGGTTCCGGGCAAGGACTATGACTTCTTCGAGTTCCCGTCCATCGATCTGCAGTACGGCAAGCCCGTGGTCGGCGGAGGCGATCTCGCGGTGGCATTCTCGCAGGGCCCCGAGGTCACGAAGCTGATGCGCTGGCTCGCCGGAAAACAGGCGAACACGATCTGGGCCTCGGCCAAGAAGGGCTCGGTGGTTTCCCCGAACAAGCTGGTGAGCCTCTCGGTGTATCCCGTGCTCAAGGCGAAGGAGGCGAAGCAGCTCACGCAGGCTTCGATCTTCGTGTTCGACGGGTCCGACCTGGCGCCTTCGGCGGTGGGAGGCGATGCCGAGTTCACGGCGTTGCAGAGAATCATCAAGGATCCTGACAATTTCATGGACGCGCTCAATTTCCTGGAGGACGTTGCGGCGCGCTCGTACTGATGAGCTGATGAATCGATGAAATGAAGGCATGGGCAGCCCGGCGCCGGGCTGCCCCGCTGCCCAGACCCTGGGGGGATCATGAAAGAACGCGGAGCTCAGCTTCGGGCGTGGCTGTTCGTCCTGCCCGCCCTGGTTCTCGTGGCAGCGTACCTGGTGTATCCGACGGTGCAGACCTTCCGCACGAGCCTGTTCGGGGGGACGGGGTTCAACCCGACACGGTTCGTGGGGCTTCGCAACTTCATCCAGCTCATCACCCATGACTCCCTCTTCCTGAACGTCGTTCACTGGCCTCCTTCGGGAGCGCTGGTCAACAACATTCTCTGGTTGATCCTCTTCTCCGGCGGTACCCTGCTTTTCGGCCTGCTGATTGCGGTGCTCGCCCACGGTGTGCGACTGGAAAGCGTCGTCAAGTCGGCGGTCTTTCTGCCGATGGTGATCTCTGCAACAGCGGCTGCCGTCATCGCCCGGTTTCTCTACAGCCCCGATGCCTCCATAGGCATCCTCAATGCCGGATTGAAGGCGCTCATTCCCGGCTTCACGCCCGTGTCGTGGCTGGGCAGGAGCGAGCTGGTGAACTATGCGCTGATCGCCACGGGAGTGTGGATCTGGACCGGGCTCTCGATGACGGTGCTCTCCGCGGCCTACAAGTCCATCGACACGCAGATACTCGAGGCGGCGCGTGTCGACGGGGCAAGCCCGTGGAAGACCTTCTGGCGCATCAGCCTGCCCATCCTCGCGCAGCCCATCAGCTTCGTGGCGCTCACCATGATCATCAACAGCCTGAAGATGATCGATCTGGTGCTTGTCATGACCGCGGGAGGGCCCGCAGGAACGAGTAGGGTGATCGGCTTCAGCTTCTACTGGGAAGTGTTCAACAACAACCTGGTGGGCTACGGCAGCGCGGTGGCCATCCTCATGCTCGTTCCGCTCGCACCGCTCATGGTCGTCCAGGTCAGACGCATCCGCCGGCAGGAGAGTGGAAAATGAGCAGGGAGAGCGCTGTTGCCGTCCGGGCACCCGTGCATATATTGAGAACTGCCCTCGTCCTGCTGCTCGCAGCCGCGTGGCTGATTCCGACTCTTGGGCTGCTCATTACCTCCTTCAGGCCCCAGTCCGACATTGCCACCAGCGGGTGGTGGCGGATCCTGGAAGCCCCGAGGTTCACGCTCGACAACTACGCCGGAGTTCTCACGGCTCGTCATTTCTTCAACAACTTCGTCAACAGCTTTATCATCACGGTGCCGTCGACACTCCTGCCGATCGCGATCGGGGCGCTGGCGGCATACTCGTTCTCATGGCTGCGCTTTCGCGGGAGAAACCTCGTCTTCCTGATCATGGTGGCTCTCCTCGTCCTTCCCCTGCAGGAAACCTGGGTGCCCGTGCTCCGGATGCAGCGCCGCCTCGGTCTCACCGGGCGCTACCTCGCGATATGGCTCGCTCACACCGCCTACGGCCTTCCTTTTGCGATCTTCCTGCTGCGCAACTTCTTCTCGGAGCTTCCGCGCGAGCTGTTCGAAGCGGCGAAAATAGACGGCCAGTCGGAGTTCGGCATCTTCCAGTCCATCGTGCTCCCGTTGTCCGTTCCGGCCCTCGCCTCCCTGGGCATCTTCCAGTTCGTGTGGGTCTGGAACGACCTCATGAACGCCCTTGTCCTGCTCCAGGATCTGAAAAAGTTTCCCCTCACGGTTGCTATCCAGAGCCTGCTCGGGCAGTACGGTTCCGAGTGGAACCTGCTGGCCTCCGGAGCGTTCGTCTCGATGTCGATACCGCTCCTGGTCTTCTTCCTTCTGCAGCGGTACTTCGTGCAGGGGATCACGGCCGGGGCAGTGAAGGGATGAGCGCGAAGCTTCGAAGGATCTTCGTCGTCTTCAAGACCCACTTCGACATGGGCTTCACCGGCTTGATCGAGGAGGTGCTTGAATCTTACGCCCGCTCGATGATTCCCCAGGCTCTGGATGCCTGCCGCCAGAGCGGGGGAGGGGCTCCAGGCCACCGCTTTGTCTGGACCCTCCCGGCCTGGCCGCTGACAGATTCCATGGCGAGGCTTCGCGCGAGCCCGCTTTGTGAAGAGCTTGAACGGCGGGTTGCCGAGGGCCGGATCACGTGGCACGCTCTTCCCTTTACCACTCACACCGAGCTCTTCGGCCTGGAGGACTTCATTCGCGGCCTCTATGTCGGCCGGGCCCTCGGGGAACGATTCGGCCGCGCGGCGATCGCGGCCAAGATGACCGACGTTCCCGGTCACACATGGATCCTCCCGACCTTGCTCGCGTCTGCTGGGGTTCGCTTCCTTCACCTGGGCTGCAATAGCTGCTCAACTCCGCCGGATGTTCCGTTCCTCTTCCGGTGGGAGGGACCGGACGGCTCCCGCGTGATGACGATGTATTCCCGCGGCGGGTACGGCACGACGCTCTTTCCGCCGCCGGGCTGGAACCTGCCCATCTGGCTTGCCCTCCAGCATACTTCGGACAATGTAGGGCCTCAGCGCGCCGCCGCAGTCGACCAGATTCTCACCGAAGCGCGAGAGCGGTTCCCTGACGTGGATGTCACGATCGGGAGTCTCGACGATTTCGCCAGGGAGCTGGTCGCCCTGGAGCCTGAGCTGCCGGTCGTGCGCAAGGATCTCGCCGACTCCTGGATTCACGGCATTGCCGCAATGCCCGCCGAGGTCGCAAAGGTTCGCCGCTTGCGTAACCGCCTGGTTTCCGTGGAAAGCGCCATGGCGACTTATCAATTGGCGCACGGGAATCCGGCAGCGCCTGAGGACAGCTTTCGCGCCGCACTTTCGGATGCCTACGCGAAAATCCTTCTCTTTGGGGAGCATACTTGGAGCATCGACACCAAGCTTGCGCTCAACCCGCCCGAGTTCGGCGGAAGGGTCTATGTTCCATCCCTCTTCCAGCGCGTTCGTTCATCGGGGAAATACGACCGCATCCAGCGCTCCTGGGCCGACAAGGCGGACTTCGTGAGCGATGCGGAAAAGGCGCTGCTCCGCGCAGAATCCATGTTGCCGGGCGGGACGCCCGGAGCACCCACCGCGCCGTCCGCGCCGCCCACAGTTCCCGCGCGTTTCGAGGTGGTGAATCACCATCTCTGGCAATGGGATGGGCTCCTGCGCATAGGAAGCTTCGATACCGCGGTGAAGGCCACAACAGGATCCGATGGAGCTGTGCTCCCGACCTTCCTGATCGATGGATCCGTCTGGGTGGCCCTCGAAGGTATTCCGCCGCTTTCCTCCACGATCCTGTCGATAGACTCAGGCCAGGGTGGTGCGCGAGCAGCAAAGCAACACAGCCCCGCGCGCGCCGCCCCGAGGGCTGGATCGAAGGAACGGGGGCTCATCCGCACGGCGGGTTCGCGCATTGTGATGGAGAACGGAAGGCTGCGGATCGAAGTGGACCGTTCTTCGGCGGGCGTGATTGCGCTCGTCGACCGGGCGACGGGCCGGAACTGGGTGGACACAAGGCGGGGAATGCCATTCGGCGGGTATCGCTATGACGTGTTTTCGCGTCAGGAAATCGTGGCGTACCTCAAGAGCTACGCGTACGATCTGCAGCCATGGTTCCTGGACGACTTCGGCAAACCCGGGTACCCCGATATGGAACATCGAACGTTTACGGGAAAGCTCGAGGGCGTTGAAAGCGAGACTGCCCAGGGCTGGGCACGCCTCAGCCTCGTCTGGCGCCAGGAGAGGGAAAGCGTCGGGGACCTCGGAAATGCGGCCTGCGTCGTTCAGCGGATCTCCATGTTCGAAAACCAGCCCTGGGTGGACATGGATTTCCGTCTCGAGGGCAAGCAGGAAAGTCCGCTCCTGGAAGCCGGACACATCGTCCTGCCCATCAAGGCAGAGAAAGCGCGCTACGCATTCAACAAGACGGGGAGTGTCGTCGATCCGGCCGCCGACATCGCCCGGAACGCCAACAGGCTGCTGCACTGCTGCGACCGCTGGGTCGACATTGCGGATGGGGGTTCGGGGCTCCTGGTAATTCCCTATGACAGCCCGCTTTTCTCGATCGGATCCATGGCCATCGAGAGATTCGACGGCGCTGCGAAGCCCGGCGCGCCTGTGCTGTACTTCAACCTTTTCAATACCCAGTGGGGCACCAATTTCCCTCAGTGGATCGGGGGAACAATCGATTTCCGTTTCCGGCTCATTCCCCACGAAGGAAACTGGCGTCGGGCGCGCGCCTGGGAACACGCGGCGGGAGCGCTTCAGCCGCCGTTGTGTTTCCCTTCACAGTCAGAGGACAGGAGGCCGGAAGCAGAGTTGCTTGCGCGCGGGCTCCTGGAAAAGCCGTCGCGCGGCCTGCAGATAGTGACGCTCAAAGGCTCGGAGAAGGGCGACGGGCTGATTTTCAGGCTTCAGGAGCCTACCGGCCGCGGAGGCACCCGCACCCTGCGGTTTCGTCTAGCCGCGGGAACGCCGACGCCCGGGATCATTCGGTGCTCGCTGCTCGAGGATGAGCAGGAAGTCCTCAAGCCCGTGCGCTCCGGGGATTCACTGACCCTCGCCTTTCCCGTCCGCCCCTTCGAGGTGGTAACCCTCAAGCTGAAGTTCTGACGGAGCCGGATTTTCCGGGCTGATCAGTCCCTGAAGTGCTCCGCAACCTTTTCCACGCCCTTCACCATGTCATCGATGTCCGCTTCCGAGTAGAACTCGTTGATGGAGAGGTTGAACGTGTGCGTGAACGCGTCCTCCGCAACCGGGCAAAGACCTCGCGGGTACGAGACGCTCGAGCCGAGATCCTTCGAAACGAATGGGAGCTTGCTTCCGGGGAAAGCGCTCAGATTCTGGAACACGTCGTACTGGTACACAGGCATGCCGCCGGTGATTTTGTTCGGCTCACAGGGTATGCCTTCAGCATCGAGTGCCTTGCAGAAATCCGCGACCGCCACGGGAATGACCTTCGGGTCGATGCGCACGACGTAGAGGAAGAAGCTGTGCTCGGCTCCCTCGGGTATCTTCTGCGGAATGATCCCGCTGATCCGGGCCAGCCCTGCCCTCAGGCGCGCACCGCGCTCTCCCCTGGTCTTCACGATGCGTTCGACCTTTCCCAGCTGTCCGACAGCCACCGCTCCCTGGAGCTCGGTCATCTGGTAGTTCGGCGCGAGGAAGTAGGGATTGCGCTTCCTGCCGTCGCGGAAATAGCACTTGTCCACGAAGAGACGGATCCGCTCTTCGAGATCGTCGCGATTCGTGAGCACCGCGCCGCCTGAGCCGGTGGTGATGTGTTTGAAGTGGTTGTAGCTGAACGTGGAAACGTCCCCGAAAGTGCCCAGGAGCCTCCCCCTCCAGCGTGTGAAATGCGCCTGGGCGCAATCCTCGATGACCGGTATTCCGTGCCGCTTCCCCATGGCCACGAACGCATCGATGTCCGCAGGCAGTCCCGCATGATGCACGACAACGATGACGCCGGTTTTCCGGTTGATGAGTTTCTCCACGCTCGCGGGGTCCATGTTGTACGTTTCAGGCTCGATGTCTGCGAAACGGGGAACGAGCAACTGGTACAGGATCCCCGTCAGCGTGCCCATGTCGGTGATGGCAGAGGTGATTCCCTCCTTCCCTGGTTGAACTCCCAGCGCGCCCAGCGCGATATGCACGGCCGCTGTGCCGGAGGAACAACCGCTGGCGTACCTCATGCCGTACATCGCCTTCATGCGCGACTCCATCTCCTTCACCTTGGAGCCGAACACGTAGAAGAGGACGTCGCTTTCCAGGACTTCGAGGACCTGCCGCTTCTCCTCTTCGCCCAACCTCCTGCCCGTGCCGAACGGGGTCGTCTTGGTCTTCGGGCCGCCCTCGATTGCGAGCTTCTCCATGGGGTTCACCTCCTCACAATCCGTACTCTGCGGCCTTGTCCGCGAGGAACTTCCGCGTCTGCCGGAAGCTTCCCGGCAGGTCCGGCAGTTTTTCGAGATCCACCGCGAAGAAACCGTCGAAACGACGGCGCGCGAGCAAGCGGAAGGTCTCGTCCCAGTCCACGGTGCCGCTGCCGGGCGCGAAATGCCGATTGTCCCGGGCATCATTGTCCGCAACGTGCACGTATTTCAGGTGCCGTCCGAGCTTCTCCACCGCCAGGGGAATCATTTCCTTCTGGGCATGCTGGTGCGCGGTGTCCAGGATGAATCCCAGGTTCTCATCCCGTACCGCATCCCAGAGTCTGAGCAGGGCGTCGCTGTTCGTGACCGTCTCACCTACCCGTGGCTCCACCAAAAGCGGAAGGCGGTATTCCTTCGCGATGGCCGTGCAGCGTGAGATCGAATCGACAAAGTTTTCCCAGAACGCGTCCCAGTCGAATCCCTCCGGGACGCGCACCTTCATAGTCTGACCGTAGACGAGACTTTCTGTCGGCTTCACTCCTTCGACCAGGGTGAGAGGAGGCATGTAGCTGTCGATCCACAGGTTTGCGCTCTCGAAGAATGCCGCGGCTTCCGCGCCCCGGCGGAAGTGCTCGAATGCCCTGGCTTTTATTGCAGGGTCCATACTGATCACGTCGGGGAGAAGCACAGCGAAGCTGGAGATCTTCACCCCTGCTTCCCTGTACGCTTTTTTGATCTCGTTTTTTTCCTCAATCACCTTCCCGAGGTTTTTATACCCGATTCCCTCCAGCTCTCCGTACTCGAAGCCCATCTCCTGCATTTCCGCCACCGCGCGATGGATATCGGACGTTGGGGGAGGAAATCCATAGGTCCCAATCGCATACATCCACGCGCAGCTGATCTTCATTCGTCTCGGCTGCTCGCGCGCCTGTAGTGGGCGTCCAGCTCGTCGACCTTGCGATGAAAGGCCATCCGGTGGGGCTCGGTGGACGGAGCCGTGGAAAGCCACTCGTCGATGATCTCGCGAGCCAGCATGTCACCGCACAGGCGCATGGAGAGGACGAGGACATTGGCGTTGTTTGCCAGCTTGGATATCCGGGCGGAGAACGAGTCCACGCAGAGTGCCGCCCGCACCTTGGGCACCTTGTTGGCCACGATGGACGCGCCCGTCCCTGTATTGCAGAGCAGGATGCCGAAGTCGCATTCCCCGGAGGAAACCTTCTCTGCCACGGCGCGGCCCGAATCCACGTAGTCCGCCTTTCCGCCGGCCAGCGCGCCGCACGGCAGAACGGTGATGCCCTTCTCAATCAGGTGCGAGATCACGACCTCGCCGATGTGCTGTGCGCTGTCGCTTCCGACCGCCATCTTCATGAGAGTCTCCCTCCCACCCGCAATCTACGGCGGCTGCCCCCGCATTTCAAGATGCAGTCGAGCGCGGCGAGCGCGGGCGGATTCTTGACAGATCGGTGGCGCACTGCTACATTCTGCCTGTTCAAGCGAGCGTCGTAAAATGGCATTACCCCAGCTTCCCAAGCTGGAGTCGGGGGTTCGATTCCCCTCGCTCGCTCTCTTTTCCCAATGGTCCCGCGGACTGATGGTGGATCGACGACGGAGACCTTGGCCCGCTCGCGAACAGCTCCACCGAACCTTTGAACATGTTACCGCGGCGAGAGCTGTCCTCGTTTTGCTGGCATTTTCTCCTCCTTGTTTCGGCTCTAACGACACGCCGCGGATATTCGAGCGCCAGACTCGTGTGCACAATCTGAACGGGAACGAGTACCTTATTCATGGAGGATGAAGGAGATGTGGGGTTGGGGTTGGATGCACGGAGGGTACGGCCTCCCGTTCTGGTGGCTCGGCGCGGGATTCAGGCTCGTCTTTCTTGCAGCCGTAGTCATCGGGATTGTCGCCCTGGTTCGTTCTTTCGGCCGCCGGGGCTGGCCTGGTCATCATGAAGAATCCGCCCTGGACATCCTTCAGAAGCGCTACGCGCGCGGCGAGATCAGCAAGGAAGAGTTCGAGGAGATGAGGCGGAACCTGAGCTGAGGTGCTGCTCTCCTGGTGATTGACACGACCACGCCAGATCGGCCATTTTGCATTGGCGGGGGTCGCAGGGGTCACCAGGAGGTACACCATGGTCACCGAGCTGAAAAGCGGCATCTGGTGGGTGGGGATCGTGGACTGGGGGCTGAAGCATTTCCACGGTTTCGAGCTGTCCACGCATCGGGGGAGCTCGTACAATTCCTACCTCATCGTCGATGAGAAGATTGCGCTCATCGACACGGTCTGGGGCCGGTTCACCAACGAGTTCATAGAGAATGTACGCGAGGTGGTGGATCCGGCAAAAATCGACTACATCGTTGCCCAGCATGCCGAGTCCGACCATTCCGGAAGCCTGCCTGCACTCGTGGAGCTCTGCCCCAAGGCGACTTTGGTCGTTTCCCCCCGTGGCCAAGCCAGCTTTACCGGGCACTACCACCAGCCGTGGAAGTTCCACGTGGCGAAGACAGGCGACAAGATCAGCCTCGGCGGCTGCGAGCTCGTTTTTGTCGAGGCGCCGATGCTCCACTGGCCCGACAGCCTATTCACGTACGTTTCCGGCAAGAGCGTCCTGATGCCCAACGACGCCTTCGGACAGCACTATGCCACCTGCCTTCGTTTCAACGACCAGGTAGACCAGAAAGAGCTGTACGAGGAGGCGCTGAAGTACTACGCCAACATTCTGACTCCCTTCAGCGACATGGTGCTGAAGAAGATCGACGAGCTGCTCGCCCTGGATCTGCCCGTTGACATGATCTGCCCGAGCCACGGGGTCATCTGGCGCAAGGACCCGCTGCAGATCGTGAAGGCCTACCAGGAATGGGCCCGCCAGACTCCGCAGGACAGGGCCGTCGTCCTCTTCGATACGATGTGGGAAGGCACCCGCCGGATGGCGGAAGCCATCGGTGACGGGCTGGCGCGGGAGGGCGTTCCCTTTGTGCTCTGTCACATGGGCAACTCGGACAGGAACGACGTGGTCACGAAGATATTCGAGGCGAAGGCCGTCATCGTCGGCTCTCCCACGGTGAACCGGGGAGTTCTTCCAACGCTCGCGCCGATCATGGAGGAGCTGAAGGGCCTTCGGTTCAAGAACAAGATCGGCGCCGCCTTCGCTTCCTACGGCTGGAGCGGCGAATCTCTTGGAATCATAGAAAAGAGACTCGAAGAAAGCGGTATCAAGCTCGTCAGCAAAGGGGTGAAAGCCCTGTGGGCCCCTGCGGCGGAGGAGCTGGAAAAATGTGTCGCGCTTGGCCGCGAAGTTGGAAAGGCCGTCAAAGCGCGCAACTGACGCGAAGCCAGCCGCCGGCTTACCTTACCTCACCACGCGGGCTCCGCTTCCCTGAGCGAGTGCGCGCACCTGCTCGAGTCTCGCCATCGTGATATCTCCCGGATAAGTGGTGAGCAGGGCACCGTGTGCCCAACCAAGCCTGAGTGCGGTTTCCGGCGCTTCCCCCGACAGAAGCCCATAGATCAATCCCCCTGCGAATCCGTCCCCGCCGCCGATCCTGTCATAGACGTCCAGCTCGAGCTCGGGGGTCTCGTAGAACTGACCGTCATACCAGAGAAGCGCTTTCCAGACATGCCGTGAGGCGGAACGCACCTCTCGCAGGGTCGTGGCGATCGCTTTCAGGTTCGGGTACTCCTTCCTGGCTCTTTCGATCACGACGTGAAAGCTGCGCGTATCCAGCTTTGATTGGCTCGAAGCAACCTCCGGGCCCGCGATTCCCAGCCCGAGCTGAAGGTCCTCTTCATTTCCGATGAGAACGTCAGCGCAGGAAACGATGCCGCGGTTCACCTCCAGGGCCCGAGCTGAGCCTCCGGCAGACGCATCCCAGAGCTTCTTCCTGTAGTTCAGATCATAAGAAGTAGCGGTGCCGGCCGCATGTGCGGCTTTCATCCCTTCCAGGATCAAGGCAGAAGTCGAAGGCGAAAGTGATGCGAATATCCCCCCGGAGTGGAACCAGCGGACACCCTCGACCTCGAAGATCTGCCGCCAGTCGAAGTCTCCCGGCGCCAGCAGGGCGCCGGCCTCGTTTGCCCGATCGTACCAGACCTCGGGGGCCCGCACTCCGATTCCCCTGTCCGAATACGTGTTCGCCATCCGGGGTCCCCGTACCCCGTCGAACGGATACCATTTGTAGTATGCGACGACTCCCGCTTTTCTCACCTCGGACTCGATCCACCACCCCGGCGGGTACTGGACGATCGCGGACGCGACTGCTGCGCGCATGCGGAAGCACTTGGCCAAGTTGGCGGCGGGATTGTACTCGGCACCAGAACAGTGCCTCTCGAAGTGGGAGGCCTCGTGCAGGGGGACAAGGCCGGGATCGAATCTCTGCACGAGGGCGCCGAGGGCAAGAAAATCGTGTCGGCATTTCTTCTCACTACGGAATTCGATCTTTGGCATGGGAGGCATACTATCCACTCGCGGCTCGGCGTGACAAGACGGGCCCTCCGGCCTCCCACCTGCCTCGGCACCCCGAACGCCCCGACCGGGTGAAATCGCCCCCTCGTCCTTGCGGCCATGCGGCACGGATGGTATTATTCAAACATGAGGAGAAAGTGGCGTGCTGCAGTAGCCCTCGTTGCCAGTGGCCTGCTCCTCGGGGGGGCGTGCCTCGGGGCGCAGGGCGCGAAACTGGCCTTCAACTGGGCGTTCGTGTCACGCGCTGCTGACGGGGGCTCCGCACCGATCGATTTCTCGGAGCGCGTCAACATCAAGCCCGGCGAGCTTTTCAAGATTCACATTCAGCCCGTACAGAACGCATTCGTGTACCTTTACCTCCACGACGCTGCCGGGGACTTGACCGTTCTGTTCCCGGAGAAGTTCGAGACGTTCGACAGCACGACGTATTCCGAGACTCAATTCTTCGTACCCGAGGGGGAGAACTGGTTTCAGCTCGACGCCACGAAAGGCACGGAACGCTTCTATCTCCTGGCATCGACCCAGCGGCTGAAGACGCTGGAATCTCTCTCTCTGGCCTGGCAGAAGGTGAACGACAATCCGAAATCCACCAGGTCCGCAAAGGGCACCGCCCGGCAGGCCGTCCTGGACGAGATTTCCAAAGTGCGCAAGCAGCACAGCCAGCTGACCATCGCTGCCGAGAAGCCCGTGACCATCGCGGGCGGGACCAGGGGGATCAACGCGTCGGTGGCGAAGCTCGCCACCCACATTGAAGCCGTGGACTTCTACACAAAGACGTTCCGCCTGGATCACTGAGCGGCCGGGCAAAGGAGATGGATCGTGTTAATGCACCGGGCACGGAAGCTCTCCGGCATCAGCCCTTCGTCGTGGGAGCACCCGGCGGACAAGGCGACCCTGGGCGTGCTCAGGCGGACGGTGGGACTTGAGGAGCTGGTGAAAATGCTCGTCGGAGGGACCACGGAACGAGCCATCCGGCTGCTCTATGTGTCCAGCTCCGTCAAGGTCACCGAGAGCCAGTTCACCCGGGTGAAGCACATCCTCGACAGGGTGCTCGACATCCTGGACTGGCCGTCCGCGCCGAGCGTGTTCGTGACCAACAACCCCTTCTACAACGCCGGGGTCTACGGCGTGCGGGAGCCCTTCATCGTGCTGAACAGCTCCTTGCTTCGGGGGCTCGATGACGACGAGCTGTACTGCGTGATTGCCCACGAAGTGGGGCACATCATGAGCGGTCACGTGCTCTACAAGACAGTCCTGTGGATGCTGCTGAAGCTTTCCCTCACTGCCCTGCCCATTGCAGGGGTGCTGGCGAAACCCCTCCTGATGGCCCTCACGGAATGGGACAGGAAGAGCGAGCTCACCGCAGACCGGGCAGCCCTCCTGGCGCTGCAGAGCGAGCAGGAAAACTACAACGTGCTCATGAAAATGGCAGGCGGCGAGGATCTGTCGCAAATGAACGTCAACGACTTCTTCCTCCAGGCGTGGGAGTACGACAATCAGAAGACGCTCCTCGACGGCATCTACAAGCTGCTCAATACGGTGGGAGAGTCCCATCCCTTCCCGGTGATCAGGCTGCAGGAGCTCAGGTCCTGGGCGGCGTCCGGCCAGTACCAGGCGATTCTCGATGGGGCGTACGTCAAGCGCGGCGCCGAAAACAGGGGAGCGGCCGAGGACATGAAAGAGGGCTATGACTACTACAAGAACGCGCTTGATCAGAGCGACGACCCGCTTCTGAAGGCCGTGAGAAACGTCGGCGAATCTCTCGGTAAGGCGGCGGAAGGCCTGCGGGATTCCCTCAAGGACAAATTCAAGAACAAGTAGGGCCGGCGAGTTTTGCCGATCAGCTTGTTCCGAGGCGGCGAATCGCGTATAGTGCCCCTCGACGCTGAAGGAGGGATCTCAAGATGGCCGGGAATGGGGGAAGAGTCGCGGGCATCATTTCCATCGTCCTGTCGGCACTGGCGGCCGTGGCGGGCATCTTGAACTACCTGGGCCGGCACCCGCGCCGGGGGCTCGCCGCCCTGATCGCCTGCGGGGTCCTGCTTATCCTCGGCATCGTTCTCATCGCGGCCACCGGCCGAAAATCTCAAGTGTCTCCGAGCCAGTAATCGACACGCACAATTCTTCAACGCGGCGTCAACATGACTGTCGGACTGACCTACGACCTTCGCTCTGACTGGATCAGCCAGGGCTACTCCGAGCTGGAGACGGCGGAGTTCGACCGGGAAGAGACAGTGGCAGCCGTTGATGCCGCACTCCGCGCGGAGGGCTGCACCACCGAGCGCATCGGCAACTACCGCGGCCTGATGGACGCGCTCACTGCCGGGAAGCGCTGGGACCTCGTGTTCAATTTCTGCGAGGGCATGTACGGGCTCGGCCGCGAGGCCCTGGTACCGGCGCTCCTGGATGCCTACCGGATTCCCTACACTTTCTCGGATCCCGTGGTCCTGGCGGTGGCGCTGCACAAGGGCCTGGCCAAGCGGGTCGTCCGCGACGCGGGAGTCCCCACACCCGACTTTGCGGTTGTCGAGTCGGTCGATGACATCAAGGGCGTTGCTCTCCGCTACCCGCTGTTTGCGAAGCCCATTGGCGAAGGGACGGGAAAGGGCATAACGCCGGCGTCACGTATTGGCACGCCTGCCGAGCTGCGCGCGGTCTGCGGGGAGCTGTTGAAGACCCACGGACAGCCCGTGCTCGTCGAGGAATACCTGCCCGGCCGCGAGTTCACCACCGGTATCGTTGGAACCGGGCCGCACGCGGTGGCGGTGGGCACCATGGAGGTGATCCTCCTGGACGCCGCTGATGCTCATGCCTACACGTATCTGAACAAGGAGCACTGCGAGGATCGGGTTCGCTATGAGCTTGCCACGGGCACCGATGCGGAGGGGTGTGCAAAGCTCGCCCTGCGGGCCTGGCGCGCGCTCGGCGGCCGCGATGCGGGCCGGGTAGACATCCGTCTTGACGCGAAGGGGAATCCGAGCTTCATCGAAGTGAATCCCCTTGCGGGCCTGCACCCCGAGCATTCGGACCTGCCCATTATCTGCACCATGGTGGGCGTCACCTTCCAGGAGTTGATCGGAAGAATCCTGACCTCAGCCCGAGAACGTGCCGGGATCTGACTTCGTTGGGGTGTCGCCAACAGCTCCACGCGGCCCGCCGGCCCGTGAGCTCGGCTGGAAGCTCCTCATGATCCTGTTGCTCTCGCCGCTGCGGAGCTTTTCCCTCACGCAGAAGCAGAACCTGTCCACCACCCAGTCGTAGGCGGCGGCGGGAAGCTTCTCCCGCCTCACGTCGGGGACGTCGTTGTATGAATCGATGATGACCGGCGTGCCGTCCTTCCTGAGACACCATTCCACCGTGTTGAAGTCCAGTCCGAGGGACGCATTGAGAGTGATGGTCTTTTGCCTGATGTGATCCTCTGCGGCGCCAAGCTCGCCCGGGCTGGGCAGCGCGTACTCGCCCCGGTCAAAGGGCTGCGGAGTCCAGCGGACGATAAACACGTCCCGCGCATTCACGCAAAAAGCCCTGTAGTACCCGACATACGAGATGAGCTCCTGCACGATGAGCGTGCGCCGATCCTTCAGGCTCTCGTACAGCCCCCTGAGCGTCGCCGGGTCCGGGACCTTGAAGACATCCTGCCACGCATATCCGTCGACGGGCTTGAGGATGCAGGGAAAACCTACTGCCGTCTCGATCTCCTGCCAGTTCGGCTCCGCAACCATCTCGGAAACGTCCTCGGATCCATTCCGAGAGGGGAGAAGAATCGTGCGCGGATGCGTGATAGAGTGTGCGTCGTAGAGGAGGGCCTCCGAGAGCTTGTCGAAGACGAGCGTGTAAAAGGGATCATTGAGCACGTACGCGCCGGCAAGCGACCAGTACCGCATGAGGTGACGGAGGTACGGGTCGCAGAAGCTGACCCTGTCCACGATCAAGCGAAAGGGAGGAGGGGAGGGGTGGACAAGCTGCCCGGCACGGAGATAGGCGTGGGGCACGCCGTGTAGGCCAGCCACCACGCTCCTGAGGAAATCGTTGTCCCTGAACTCGAGGATTCCGAAGCCGGGAGCGGGATCCGCGCTCAGGGCCAGAACCTGAGGCCGACAGCTCCCTGCAGATGCCAGTCGAAGCCCGTCGGCACGAGGATGATGCCCACGGCAGGGGCCACTTCCAGGAAGACCTCCAGGACCTGGCCGACCGGCCACACCTGGAGACCGATGGGGAAACGGCCGCCCGCGCTGATCGTCGCGGAAGACCCCAGGTTGGCGGAGAGGTAGCCGCCCACGCCCGCATACCAAGCGAAAATGCTCGTCAGGTTACCATGCGCCGCCCAGTAGTCGGCGGTCAGTCCAAACGCGGGCGCGTTGCTCACACCGATTCCTAGCATGAGCGGGAATTGGGGCAGGTGAAGGGACAGCATCGCCGCCATGGGCAGGCCGCCGGTCCCGCCGAAATACAGGGCTCCCTCGCCGCCGATGGCCAGTCCGCTCCCTTTGGCCGCGAAGGCGCTGACGGCTCCGAACGTCAGAAGGATCGCGAGAATGAGGAGACGCATTTTTTTGTGCATGCACCATTATATCAAAACCCCGAGGCCGCGGGAATTCAGCGGGCCAGCAGGGTCAGGGCCGGTGCGTCAGGGCGCTTAACGATATGCTTCAGACTTCCGATAATCAGAGTGAGGATTGCTCGATGGACTGGAAGAGACGGCTGAAAGCCGACGAGAAGGAGCTCAAGACGCTCATCGACCGGCTCGGTGAGCCCTCCGAAAGCGGACTGCTCTCGCGCGGTGAGCGCGAGCTGGCACTGAGGTCCCTTGGTGAGAAGCTTTCAGAGATGCGCTCATTTGTCGATGACTGCCTGAGCGGCCGCAGCGACCATGAGAAGGCCGTCCTCGAGTACAAGCTGAGGGTCGAATACCCCCTTTTTGCACACCTCGTCTCTCTTTCCGCGCTTTCCCGCGAATACGTCGAATGGTCCTGCGCCTAGTTCCGAATTGACACCGGCTCCGGCCGGGAGTACAACTTCCCTATCATGAGCCAACGTACTGCGACTCGTGCCCTGTTGTCGGGGAACGAGGCGATTGCGCGCGGGGCCTGGGAGGCCGGTGTCACCGTGGCCACAGGCTACCCCGGAACGCCGTCCACTGAAATCCTCGAGGCCGCGCGAGCGTACAAGAAAGACATCTACTGCGAGTGGTCCCCGAACGAGAAGGTTGCGCTCGAGGTCGCTGCCGGTGCTTCGCTGGCGGGCGCGCGGGTGATCGTCACAATGAAACACGTAGGGCTGAATGTTGCCGCTGATCCGCTCATGACGCTTTCCTACATCGGCACGGTCGGCGGCCTGGTCATCTGCGTGGCCGACGATCCCGGCATGCACTCTTCCCAGAACGAGCAGGACACGCGCCACTACGCGCGCTTCGCGAAGATCCCGATTCTCGAGCCTTCTGACTCGCAGGAGGCCATGGACTTCCTCGCACTCGCGCTTGAGCTCTCCGAAACGCATTCCACTCCCGTGATACTCCGGTCCACCACCAGGGTAAGCCACTCCAGCGGCGCCGTGAGGCTCGGCGAGCGCCGTGCGGCCTCGGCAGGCGCCGGGTTCCAGAAGAACCCGCAGAGATTCGTCCCGATTCCGCTGAATGCGCGGCCCATGCGCGTGCGCGTTGAAGAGCGGACCGCTGCGTTGGCCGAGGCGGCCAACAACTCCCCTGCCAACAGGATCGAGTGGGCGGACCGAGGCCTGGGAATCATCGCGGAGGGAATCGCATACCAGTATGTGAAAGAGCTCGTGCCGGATGCGTCGGTGCTGAAGATCGGCTGGGTCTGGCCATTCCCCGACGAGCTTCTGCGCGAGTTCGCCGCGGGGGTCAGGAGGCTTATCGTCGTCGAGGAGCTGGACGACATCCTGGAAGAGCACGTGCGCTCCCTGGGGATCCCGTGCGAAGGCCGGAAGCCCGGGCCCTGGGGCGCCCGTGCAGCGGTTCCCGGAATCGGCGAGCTGTCCCCCGACAGGCTCTCCGAGGTCTTCGGCAAGCGTCCGCAGGCGCATTCGCCGGCCACCTCGGTGAACGGCAAGGATCTTCCTGCCCGCCCCCCGGTGCTCTGCCCGGCCTGCCCGCACCGGGGCATGTTTTTCGCGCTGGGCAAGTTCGACGTGGTCGTGACCGGAGACATCGGCTGCTATGCCCTCGGCGTATTCCCGCCGCTGAAGCGCATCGATACGATCCTCTGCATGGGCGCCGGCGTCTCGATGGCGCACGGCATGCAGGTCGCGGAACGCACGCGCAACATTGATGAGGGGAAGCCTCGCAAAGTCGTGGGAATGGTCGGCGACTCCACATTCTTCCACTCCGGCATCACGGGCCTTCTGGATATCTCCTACAATAAGGGCGCCGCGGTGATCATCGTCGTGGACAACCGCACTACTGCCATGACGGGGCACCAGGAGCACCCGGGGACCGGCCGGACACTCATGGGAGAGCAGACGATCTCAGCTTCGGTGGAGGACTTCGGCCGCGCCTGCGGCATGAAGAACATCGCCACGGTCGACCCCTACGATCTGAAGACCACCACTGAGACGCTGCAGCAAGCGCTGGATTCCAACGAGCCCTGGCTCATCGTCTCGCGCTCTCCCTGCCCCCTGTACACCAAGAAGAGCGTCGGGCCGGCCCGGCAGGTGAACCAGGAATTGTGCAAAAAGTGCAAGCTGTGTCTGCGGCTGGGATGCCCGGCCATCGAGTACGTGGACGACGAGATCAAAGTGAACGAGATGCTCTGCGGCGGATGCGCGCTCTGCGAGAAGGTCTGCAAGGACGGTGCGTTCGACATCGCCCAGGGAGCCTGCAGTGAGTGAGACAACGAGCATCGTCCTGGTCGGGGTGGGGGGGCAGGGGATTCTCCTTGCCACCCAGATCACCGCGCGCGCCGCGATCGTCAACGGCCACGATGTAAAGACCAACGAAGTCCATGGGATGGCGCAGAGGGGCGGCTCCGTGGTCGCCCAGGTCCGCTACGGCGAGCACGTTTACAGCCCCCTGGTGCCGGAAGGCACGGCACAGGTCCTCGCGTCATTGGAAAGGATCGAGGCGCTCCGCTTCGCGAGCTACCTGGCGCCGGACGGGCTTGCCGTTGTGTCCTCCCAGGCGATCATCCCCGTGACGGTCTCTTCAGGCCAGGCTGGGTATCCCGCGGACGCCGAGGATCGTCTCCGGGCGGCGTTCAAAAGACTCGCCTACATCGATGCGATCGGCGCTGCGGAAAGACTCTGCGACTCCCGCATTGCGAACGTCATTCTGCTCGGCGCCCTTTCCACCGCGCTCTCACTGCCCCCGGAATGCTGGGCGGAAGCTATCGCTCAGTGCGTGAAGCCTGCCTACAGAGAGATCAACGTGCGAGCGTTCAAAGAGGGGAAAAAGATGGTCGGGTCCGCGCGTCCCTCTACTGCATGACCGCCAGCAGGTCCTTGTAGCGCACCACGCCGAGGAGCGTGCGGTTCTCGTCCACCATCGGCAGCGCCCGGAAGCCGTACTTCGAGAACTCGCTCGCCGCATCCGCGAGGGTGTCGGTCGGAGCGAGGGTCACAATCTGTTCTGTCATGATTGTGCGCAGGGTCGCGTCCGACCTGTTCTGGATCAGCTCCCGGATATCCACCACCCCCTTCAAAGTTCCCTCCGCGGTGGTGACGTAGACGTACATGATCACGTCGTAGCGCTTCGTCTTGCTCCGGAACTTCGTGAGTGCATGGCGAACCAGCGCGGAATCGGGGAGGGCGAGGAAACGCTCGGTTGCCAGCGAGGGCAGCTTCACATCGTGCGCATCGAGCAGCTCGCCGACCTTCTCCGCTTCCTCCGTCGAGAGGCTCTTCTTCAGGGCCTCGGCATCCACCCGGGGCAGGATCTCGAGGATATCGGCGATCTGCGCGGGGGTCATCGTGTGAAAGAGCTCGGCAAGCCGGTCGCGTCGCAGGGAGGCCACCAGCTCTCTCTGGACCCGGGGCTCCGCTTCCTCCAGGGTGTCGGCGGCAGTTTCCGTATCCAGCGTGTTGAATACGGCCATCCGCTCTTCGCCGCTCAGCTCCTCCAGGATGTCGGCGAGGTCGGCCGGGTGGATGTCGGAGATCTTCTCACGTGAAACGGTGAGCTTCACGTTTCCGTGGAACCGGTCGATGTCGGTGGGCAGTGACTGCACGTATTTCCACGGAAGGAGCTCGATGTCCTTGACCTCCCCCCAGAACAATCGCGCGAGCCATCCGAAATGGAGGCGGCGGAGCATTCCGGCCTTGGTGACATCCACGTGCACGACGAGCATGCGTCCCTCCGCATGCAGGAGGTGGATGTCGTACACGACTTCGACTTCGTACTCGTCAGTGTCGATGATCTTCTTGTCCAGGATCATGTCCTTGATCAGGATCCGGGACGACTCCAGGTCGAACTCCTTCAGCTTCGTTCCCGCGGGGAGCTCGACGATTGTTCTACGGGTATCGATCGAGGTGACAAAAGCAAACGGCACCTCAAGGGCCGGCCGACCGAAAGAGCGGCCGACGATCAGGTTCACCACCTCGGGATAGAGCCTTCCCAGCTTGATTTCCAGGTCGATGAGCCTGCCCAGCTCGATCCGCTTGTCAGCCTTGATCTGGATGACCTTGTCCCGGATGAGCTGGGTGATGAAAAAGAAACGCGGAAGCTTCGTCTCCGTCCCCTTTGTCGTCATGGGCGATTGCCTCCTACTTTCCTGCAACGAGAGTGAAGAACTTGAAGAAGAGGATGCCCACGAGAAGGAGAAGGTAGATACGCAGAAGGAACAGGGCGATCTTCACCCCGGGGGTCATTTTCACATGCGGCGCCTTGAACTTTTGGTTGATCTCCCGAATCCTGGCAAAGAGCGCCATCCTCGTCCTCCCTATCGAAGCAGGTTGGGGAAAAGGGCGCTCACCCCGTAGAGGGTGGAGAGCACCACGATGATTCCCACAACCGAGGCGCTGACGATGTTCTGCGCGCGGCTGTTCTTCAGGGATCCCATGCGCTCAGAGTCATTCAGGAGCAGGATCAGGAACACGAGCGCCGCCGGCAGGAGAGTCACCGCGATCACCTGGACGAACAGGGTGATGAGCACCAGCGGCGCGTTGGGGATGAGCACGACGGCCCCTGCCGTGCCTACCAGAAGAACGTACATCCCGTAGAACCAGGGTGCCTCCCGGATCTTGTTGTTCAGGGAATGGGCCCAGCCGAAGACCTCGCCGAACGCCCAGGAGCTGGCCAGAGAAATGCAGATCGCGCCGAGGAATCCTGCGTCGAAAAGCCCCACGGCAAGGAAGGTTCCCAGCCACTTGTTCACCCCCATGAGCGTGACCGCGGCCTGGGCGGCGCTGTCCACCGGAACTCCCTTCAGGAGCGTCGCCGTCGTGATGATCACGAACCCGGCAACGAGGACCGTGAACGCGGAACCGAGCGCAGTGTCCAGCTTGCCCCACGGCACGTCCTTTTCCTTGATGCCCTTGTCCACCACGGCGCTCTGCTGGAAGAAGACCATCCACGGGGCGATCGTCGTGCCGATGTTCGCCATGAGGAAGAAGAAGAGCTGATTGCTGAGCCCGCCCGGGAGGTTGGGAATGAGCCCCGAATGGAGGATCTCAGAGGCGGAGGGGCGGACGATGATGGCGCAGGGGATGTAGACGAGGTTCAGCACGCAGAAGAGCATCGCGATCTTCTCCCAGGTCCAATACCTCCCCTGCAGCACCATCAGGAACATAGCGATGGAGACGACGATCACGGTGACGAGCGGGGGGACGTGGAAGATGCTGAGCGCCGCGGTCATCCCGATGAACTCGGTGATCAGGGTGAGCCAGTCGGTCAGGATGAGGTCCAGGAGTGAAAACCAGCCCCAGAACGGCCCGAATGCGTCGAAGATCGCCTCGGCGTGCCCACGTTTCGTGACAGCGCCGAGACGCACGGTCATTTCCTGCACGAAGTAGGCCACGGGCCCGAGGATCACCAGGAACCAGAGCAGATTGTAGCCGTAGTGCGCGCCCGTGGCCGCATACGTGGTGATTCCTCCAGCGTCGTTGTCCGCGACCATGACGATGATCCCGGGTCCCGAGACAGCGAGGAAAATGCCGATCCATTTCATACCGTGGCGCCAGCCATAGAACAGGCGGGGCACAAGGCCCATCGCCTTCTTTATCCGGAACGGAGTCATCGGCGTCTCTCCCATGCGCGTCACCTTTCCCTGGTCGCGTGAGACTCGCGGACGGTGCTGACTGGAGTGCTTTCTTGCGGGGACTATATACCGTGAAGATGAGCCGATCAACAGAAAACTGCGCGAAAACCGACTATCGCGGCGCCCACTCCTCCAGCGCGGCGACAAACCGGGAGAAAGGCTCCCAGGGAAACGCGTTCTCCGCGATCCTCACGCGCTGCCCCGACAGTGTCCGAAGACGCACGATCCTGCTCCCCGCCAGTCGGGAGATCTTTGCGCTCAATATCGTCGCCCGAGGAATCGACTGGGGTGTGAGTGAACGACCCCTGTTGACGGTGAGGACATCGTCGGTAATCTCCGCCGCCCGGATGCCTTTCCAGAACCAGAAGCCCACGTCCGCCGCGAATCCGGCGAGCACCGCTGCTGCGAGCAGAAGGTAGGCGAGAGGCGAAATGAGATAGCGAATGCGGCTCACGGCAAAGAGCAGCAGCTCCACCAGCAGGAGGGCCGCAGCATCCGTTGCGATCAGGTGGCGGGGATGGGCATGGATCGAAATGTGAATAGTCATCGACGCATTTCCCTGTATACCCGATTGCCCCTTGTCTTGACAGAGGGGTGCCGCACCGCTACCCTCGGGCAAAGTTTCGTGCATATTTATACGCGACCAGACAAGGTTTCGGGGAGACGTGGGAAAAGCAGTACTGCTTCTTGAAGACGGGTTCGAGCTGGAAGGGGAGTCATTCGGCGCCCGGGGTGAGGCGTTCGGCGAAGTCGTTTTCAACACGTCGATCAGCGGCTACCAGGAAATCCTCACAGATCCCTCCTACCGTGGACAGATCGTCACCATGACCTATCCCCTGATCGGGAACTACGGCATCGTTCCCGAGGACGGGGAATCAGCAGGAACATGGCTTTCGGGATTCGTCGTGCGGGAGGTGAGCAGGCTGAGGTCGAACTGGCGCTCCACCACCGACCTGCCGTCATGGCTTGCTGAGCGGGGAGTCGTGGGCATCCAGGGCATCGACACGAGGGCGCTCACCCGGCACCTCCGGATCGAGGGCGCCAAACACGGCGTGATTTCCAGTGAGGATCTCGACCGGGCTTCCCTCCAACGCAAGCTCGCTGCGTCGCCACGGATCGTCGGCGTCGACCTCGTGAAGGAAGTGACCTGCCCCGCGGCCTATGAGTGGCATGAAGGCCTGCCCGGCGCACAGCCCGTGGAGGCCCGCCGCCGCGTTGTGGTCATGGACTGCGGGGTCAAGCGTAATATCCTTCGTCATCTCGTTTCCTCGGGTAACAGGGTCACGGTGGTCCCTGCGCACGCGACACCTGAGGAGATCCTCGCTCTTTCTCCCGACGGGCTTGTGGTGTCTAATGGTCCTGGCGATCCTGAGCCTGTGTCGTATGTGATCGAAACAGTCAAAAAATTGATCGGGACACTGCCCATCTTCGGAATTTGTCTTGGACAGCAGATGTTGGGCCTCGCATTGGGTGGAAAAACATACAAGTTAAAGTTCGGACATCACGGCGGCAACCATCCGGTCAAGGACCTCGACACCGGGCGGATTGCCATTACCTCGCAGAACCATGGGTTCAATGTCGACATGAAGTCTCTTCCCGGGCAGGGAACCCGAACAACGCATGTAAACTTGTACGACGGTACCGAGGAGGGCCTGGAGAACAGGGATCTGCGGCTCTTCAGCGTCCAGTACCATCCCGAGGCGAGCCCCGGACCTCACGAGTCCGGATACCTTTTTTTACGCTTCGCGGCCCTGATGGAGGGCAGGCAGGATCGTGCCCAGAAGAACTGACATCCATTCGATCCTCATCATCGGGACTGGTCCCATCGTCATCGGCCAGGCGTGCGAGTTCGACTACTCGGGCACCCAGGCATGCAAGGCTTTGAGGGAAGAGGGCATGCGCGTCATCCTGGTCAACTCGAATCCTGCCACCATCATGACAGATCCCGAGATGGCGGATGCCACGTACATCGAGCCGATCACCGTTCCCATGCTGGAAAAGGTCATCGAGGCCGAGCGCCCCGACGCTCTCCTGCCCACCCTCGGCGGGCAGACGGGATTGAACATCGCCATTCAGCTCGCGGAAAATGGCATTCTCGACCGGATGGGCGTGCGGATGATCGGCGCGGACCGCGATGCCATCCGCAAGGCCGAAGACCGCAAGCTGTTCAAGGAAGCCATGGAGCGGATCGGGATCGACCTGCCGAAGAGCGGGCTTGCCCATTCTCTCGAGGAGGCCCGGCTGATCGCCCGGACGATCGGATTCCCGCTCATCATCCGGCCCTCCTTCACACTCGGCGGCACCGGTGCCGCGGTGGTGACCGACCCGGCCCTTTTCGACGATATGGCCGCGCGCGGGCTGGACGCGAGCATGATCTCCGAAGTACTGATCGAGGAATCCATTGCCGGCTGGAAGGAATACGAGCTGGAGGTGATGCGGGACCGCAAGGACAACGTTGTCGTCGTCTGCTCGATCGAGAACCTGGACCCGATGGGCATCCACACGGGGGACTCGATCACCGTAGCACCTGCCCAGACGCTCACGGACAGGGAATACCAGCGCATGCGCGACGCGGCCATCGCGTGCATCAGGGAGATCGGGGTGGAGACCGGCGGGTCCAACATCCAGTTTGCCGTTCATCCCGGAACCGGCAGGATGGTCGTCATCGAAATGAATCCCCGTGTCTCCCGCTCATCTGCGCTCGCGTCGAAGGCCACGGGTTTTCCGATTGCCAAGATCGCGGCGAAGCTCGCGGTCGGCTATACGCTCGACGAGATTCCCAACGATATCACGAAGAGCACGCCGGCCTCGTACGAGCCCAGCATCGACTACTGCGTGGTCAAGATCCCTCGGTTTGCTTTTGAAAAGTTCCCGTCCGCCGATCCCACGCTCACCATCCAGATGAAATCGGTCGGCGAGGTGATGGCCATCGGACGCACGTTCAAGGAGGCCCTGCAGAAGGGAATTCGGGGACTGGAAATCAAGCGCCCGGGGCTCACGGGTGTCCCGGAAGCTTCCGAGAGCGTTCTGGAGGAGATGCTCGTCCGGCCGAACGCGGAGCGGCTCTTCTACATCTCCGAGGCGCTTCGCCGGGGATGGACCGTGGAGAAGCTTCACGAGGCGACTCGGATCGATCCCTGGTTTCTCTCCAACATGAAGGAAATCGTGGTCTTCGAACCCACGATCTCGGAAGGCGAGCTTCGCAGGGCCAAACAGATGGGCTTCAGCGACGTGCAGATCGCCGCGCGCCTGGGCACGGATGAGGATGCGGTGCGCGCCCTGAGGCTGAAAGAGGGCATCCGGCCCGGCTTCAAGCTGGTGGACACCTGCGCGGCCGAGTTCGAGGCGTACACTCCCTACTACTACTCCACGTACGACGGAGAAGACGAGTCGCGGCCTTCGACAAGGAAGAAGATAATGATCCTTGGCGGAGGGCCGAACCGGATCGGGCAGGGCATTGAGTTCGACTACTGCTGCGTGCACGCCGCCTTTGCCCTGCGGGAAATCGGCTACGAGACGATCATGGTGAACTCCAACCCCGAGACCGTCTCCACGGACTACGACACCTCCGACAAGCTGTATTTCGAGCCTCTGACCAGGGAGGATGTGCTGGCCATCGCGGACCGCGAGAAGCCGGACGGTGTGATCGTCCAGCTCGGAGGCCAGACCCCCCTGAACCTGGCGGTCGGCCTGGAGAAGGCGGGACTGCGCATCATCGGGACCAGCCCTGATTCCATCGACCGCGCGGAGGACCGGAAGCGTTTCAGCGAGCTGGTGCGAAAGCTCGGCCTTCGCCAGCCGGAGAATGGCACCGCGGTTGACGAACGAGGAGCCCTTGCGGCGGCCCACGAGATCGGGTACCCCGTGCTCGTGCGGCCCAGCTACGTGCTCGGCGGCAGGGCGATGGAGATCGTGTACGACGACGCGAGTCTCGAGCACTACATACGACGGGCCGTGTGGGCCTCTCCTGAGAGACCGGTGCTCATCGATCGGTTCATCGAGGACGCCATCGAGGTGGACGTCGACATGGTCTCCGATGGGCACACGTCGGTCATCGGCGGCATCATGGAACATATCGAGGAGGCGGGCGTGCATTCGGGAGACGCCGCGATGGTGCTGCCCGCGCACACACTCCAGCATTGGATGCTGGAGGAGATCCGACGCTACACCATGCGCCTTGCCGCGGAGCTTCACGTGGTCGGGCTCATGAATGTGCAGTACGCGGTGAGGGGCAAGGAGCTGTACATCATCGAGGTCAATCCCCGCGCCTCCCGCACCGTCCCCTTCGTGTCAAAGGCCATCGGCGTGCCCCTTGCCAAAGTGGCGGCAAAGGCCATGGTGGGCATGACCTTGGAAGAGATCGGTTTCACCGAAGAGGTGAGGCCCCGCCACATCTGCGTGAAGGAATCAGTCCTGCCGTTCGCCCGATTCCACGGCGTAGACATCATCCTGGGCCCGGAGATGAAGTCCACGGGCGAGGTGATGGGCATCGACTCGGACTTCGGCAGGGCGTACTGCAAGAGCCAGCTCGGCGCTCTGCAGCAGGTGCCGTTGAAGGGAACGGTGTTCATCAGCGTGAAGAATGACGACAAGACGCAGCTCGCCGTGTCCGTGGCCTACCAGCTGCACAATCTCGGCTTCTCCCTCATCTCCACCTCGGGGACCGCGGCGTTCCTGAAGGAAAACGGGGTGCACGCGGAAGTCGTGAAGCGCGTTTCGGAGGGGGGAACCGATCTCCTGGACAGAATCCGATCGGACAGGATCCAGCTCATCATCAACACGCCCTCGGGGCAGGGGCCGCGCACGGATGAGACTTCCATCAGGGCAATGGCCAACAGCCGGGGCATCCCCGTCGTGACGACCATGCCCGGTGCGGATGCCTACGTGCAGGGAATCCGGGCGCTCATCCGCGGTGAGTTAGGCGTGACGCCCATTCAGCGGTACCACGCAGGAGTGCAGAAGGCCCGCGCCACCGTTTCCCGGCCTTCGAGCGGCTGATGATCCGATCCAGCATGGTCCGCAGCTCCGTGAGGGGCTCGGCCTCCCTGTTGAGGATTCGATAGACTCCGTCGATGATCGGCAGGGCGAGCTTCCTCTGCGCGGCGATGGTATTCACCCACTTTGCTGTCACCACCCCTTCGGCGATGTAGCCGATCGACGGAAGTCCTGCAATCACCTCGTCGATGGAGGCGTACCCGTGGATGAGCTTCTTCAGAATAATCTCTCTGCCGAAACGCCTGTTTCGGCCGTGCACGCTGCGACAGGTGACATCGAGGTCTCCCACACCGGCAATCGAGGTGAAGGTCTCCGGGTGTGTGGCGCCGAGCGCGCGGCCCAGCACCTGGATCTCGTTGAGACCCGCGGCGAGGAGCAGGGACTCGGTGTTGTCGCCGAACAGGTCCGACGACTCCTTCAGCGCATCCAGCATGCCGAAGGCCAGCGCGATCACGTTTTTGAGCGCGGCGCTGATCTGCACCCCCCGCACGTCCAGGGAAGAGAAGACCACGAGGCTTCCGCCCGAGAGTAGCTCGCGGACCCTGATGGAGTTGCGGCCGCTTCGTGAGGCGCTGATGAGGCCGGTGATCTTTCCCTGCGACACTTCGATGGCGTGGCTGGGCCCCGAGACGTACACGAGCTTCCCCCGGTACATTCCGGGCAGGTAGTCTTCCATCGCTTCGGTGATCAGCCTGATTCCGGCGGGTGTCTCGATGAAGCCCTTCGTGAGAACCGAAATGATCGTCCGGCCTTCCCTGATGTTCACGCACCCCAGAATTTTCTTGATGCTGGGCAGGAGGTACAAAGAGGGAATGGCGATGAGGAGATGCTCCCGGTTCTCCGCGACGGACATCATGTCCGTGGACGCGTGCAGGAGGGGCGGCAGCTTCACGCCCGGCAGGTAGCGCTCGTTGGTGTGGCGGCCGTTGATCTCCGCGGCCACCGCCTCCTCGAAGCACCAGGCGTCCACGGGGAGCCCCTTTTCGGCGAGGACCTTGCCGATGGCCGTGCCCCATGCCCCTGCGCCGAGGATCCCGATGCGCTGCACTGAGCTTTCTGACATGGAGTGTGGAATACAATTCCGCCGAGGCCCTGTCAAGAATCAGGACCGGTTTTCCCTGATTGCCTTTTTGGCGATGTCCAGGTCCTGTTGGAGCATGCGGCTGTCGGGATAGACGGCGAGTCCCTGGTCGATCACCGCCTTCGCATCCGCCGCTTTGCGCGCATTGAAAAGCAGTGCAAACGCATTGTGGACGTAGGCCTCGTAGGTCTGAAGGAGCGCCGGCTGACGTCCGAGCCTCTTCAACGCCTCCGCCACGATCCCCGCCGCCGCGATGTTGCCTCCGTTGTCCCCTTCCGCCTGTGCCATCCGCTGCACGACGGCGACCGAGAGGGCGGTCCAATCCGCCTCATCTAGAGCGGTCCTGGTCGAGGGCTGGGAGAGCAGCGCATCCGCCTCCGATAACGCGCGGGTATCCAGCAGGACCACGATCCAGTTGTGATACGTGTCCCGCCGGGCCTGGTCGATGTTCACGATCCCGCCGAAGGACGCCTTTACGGCGTCGGTGAACTGCACCGCTTGCAGGAACTCCTGGCGCATGCCCAGCCATGTGATGTAGTTGGTGAATGCGATTGTCATCACCTGCCGAGTCTCGTCGCTGCCCATGAGAGTGAAGCCGCTCACCGCAGGCTGAAGCGCATCCCGGAAGGACCGCCCGTCCATGTACTCGGACACGCGGTTGTACAGGATCAGGCTCAGGAGCTCCTTCTCACCGATCGCGCGCCTGTCCCGGTAGTTGCCGGGGGGAACGTAGGTGTACCCCGTGGTCTTCCCGAATGAGTCGGTGAAATCCTTCTTCGCGCCGGGGTTGAACCCGGACGGGTTGGTCGTCTCGACGTCGATCTGCTGGCCGTGGACGAGCACGGAGGCGAAGGCGTGGTCGGTGGTTCGCACTCCGCCGACGGACAATCCCACCGAACGGGAAAGGATCAGGTAGAGCACCGCGGAGGACACGCAGTTGTAGACCCCCGTTTCCAGGGCCGTGTCCACGCGTGTCTGAAGAACGGAATAGGACGTGAACAGGTTCTTGTGGAGAAAGGTGAGGGCCCTTTCCGCGAGGGCCGTCTGGTCGCTCACATCCGCCACCTCGCTTCGGAACTTCAGGAGCAGTCCGGAGAGCCGCTCCTTGGCTGCGGCGGCAGCCGTTTCGGAAGCTCCGGAAAAGACCAGGGACGCATCGACGATTGTTTCGACCGGGATCGGCTCCCGCATCGTGGAGAGCTGCTGGCTGAGCGGCAGCGGGGCGAGCTCCGCGACGGGCGTGATGCCCGTCCGCGCCTGGGCGGTCAGCACCTGCATAAAGATGATATTCGAGAATAGAATTGCGAATACGGCCGCCAGTTTTCGCATCACAATGCTCTCTTCGAAGATCAACATTCCTATGGATTCGCGTCAAGGCATGGAGTACAGTGGGAACACATCAAACGGAGGCTCGTATGAAGATCGGCGTTCCTCGGGAAATCAAGACCCACGAGTACAGGGTTGGCATGACCCCCCATTCGGTCAAGGCGTATGCCAAGAACGGCCACCGCGTGCTCATCGAAAAGGGAGCAGGGGTAGGCTCGGGATACGAGGATGCGGAGTACAAGGCCGCGGGGGGTGCGATCATCAGCGACAAGGCGGAGCTGTTCCGCGACTCGGACATGATCGTCAAAGTCAAGGAGCCCCTGGAGGAGGAGTTCCCGCTTTTCAAGCCGGGACACATTCTGTTCACGTACCTCCACCTGGCGGCGAGCAAGGAGCTGGCCAACGAGCTGATCCGGCGGAAGGTCACGGGCGTCGCCTATGAGACGATCGAGCTGCCCGACCGGTCCCTGCCCTGCCTAACCCCCATGAGCGAGATTGCGGGACGATTGTCCGTGCAGGAAGGCGCAAAGTACCTGGAAAAGGAGTTCGGAGGCCGGGGGATCCTTCTGGGCGGCGTGCCGGGCGTGCAGCGCGGCAAGGTGGCGGTTCTCGGCGGAGGCGTCGTGGGCACGAACGCGTGCAAGATCGCGGTGGGCATCGGGGCCAACGTGACGGTCCTCGATATCAACGCCAAGCGGCTCGCATACCTGGACGACATCTTCGGCAGCTCCATCACGACCCTCTATGCCACGGAGGCGAACATCGAGTCCGTGCTCCGGGAATCGGACATCGTAATCGGTGCAGTCCTCGTGGCAGGGGAAACGGCGCCTCGGCTCATCACCCGCCAGCACCTTTCCATCATGCAGCACGGGGCGGTAATCGTTGACGTGGCCATCGACCAGGGTGGATGCGCGGAGACCTCGAAGCCCACCACGCACAGCGACCCGATTTACATCGTGGACAATGTCGTGCACTACTGCGTGGCCAACATGCCGGGAGCGGTCGCGCGCTCCTCCACCATCGCGCTGACCAGCGTCACCCTGCAGTACGGCCTGATGATCGCCAACCTGGGCCTCGCCGCGGCAGCACGAGCCAACGAAGCCCTCAAGCGAGGCATCAACACCATCGACGGCAAGTGCGTGCACCCGGGGGTTGCAAAGAGCTGCGGCCTGCCATATTCGGAGTACGTAGCGTAGCGCGGGCCGAAGGCCTGCGCTGGGGAACTCCGTTCTCTGGGGACAGCACATGCGAAACCGCGGTAACGTACGTTACCGCGGTTTCGTGCGACATGCTCGCCGAAAGGCGTCCGCCGGCAACACGCCGACGCTGGCCTTCCCCCCGAGGTATTGCAATCTCGCCCCATATACTATACACTTGTATAGTATATGGGTGCCAGCTACCTGAGTTTCCGATCCAACTATTCGCTCCTGCGCGGCTGTCGCTCTCCTGAAGAGATCTGCCGTTTCGCCAGGGAGCGAAACATTTCCACGGTCGGGATGACCGACATCAACAACTTCTACGGCCTCATCGTCTTCCTTCTTGCAGCCGGCCGGGAGGGGGTGCGACCCGTGGCTGGGGTTGCCGTGGAGAAGGACGGACGGGTCCTGTTCACCGCCTACGTGATGAACCGGAAGGGCTTCAGCAGGATCTGCCGTGTGCTCACGGGACTTCTCACCGATGGGGAGGGCACAAATGCGCCGGGTACGTCGCAGGCATACGACCCGGTGGCCGCCTTGCAGGAGCGGGGGTGGGAGGGGCTTTCCATCCTCAGTCCCCATGCGGATGTGATCGACCGGCTGGCGGCCCGTGAGAGGCGCGGTCTGTACGTTCAGCTCAGCTACGGCCGCCCCTTTTCCGCGCTGGCCGGCTTTGCGCGGGACCGCGGCCTGCCGGCCGCCGCCGTGCAGGACACGGTGTTCTTCGACGATGGCGATGAGAGACTGTACCCGCTGCTGCGCGCCATCGACCTGAACACGACCGTGGAGCACGTTCCCGCCGAAGAGCTGCCGGAAGCGGGCGGCCCGAAACCTCATCGCTTCGCGGAGCCCGAGGCCGTGGCGGGCTTCTTCTCCGCGGTGCCGGAGGCGCTGGCGAACATGGAGCAGATCGCTCGGGAGGCGGACGCCACCGGCATCATCAGCCCGCACTACATCTTCCCGGCCTTCAACGGGCGCTCGGAGGAGGAGACCTACCGCGAGCTGCTCAGCCTCTGCGAGGCAGGGGTGCAGCGGCGCTACGGGGGCATGCGGCCCGACATCCGCGAGCGCCTGGACTACGAGCTTGCCATCATCCGTGAGAAGGGGTTTGCCTCCTACTTCCTCGTGGTGCGCGACATCGTGCAGCAGTGCCCCCGGACCTGCGGCCGGGGCAGCGCCGCTTCCAGCATCGTCTCCTACCTGCTGGGTCTCACCCACGTGGATCCCCTGCGCTACACCCTCTTCTTCGAGCGCTTCCTCAATCGGGGCAGGAAGGATCCGCCCGACATCGACATAGACTTTCCCTGGGACGAGCGGGACAAGACGCTGAAATACGTATTCGAGAGGTACGCCGGCCACGCCGCCATGGTGGCCAACCATGTGACCTTCGGTCCACGTTCGGCCATCCGTGACCCCGCCAAGGCCCTCGGGCTGCCGGAGGAGGAGATCACGGAGCTGGTGCGCGCCTTCCGGCAGGGACGGTTCGACGACATCCCCTCATACGTCCGCGCATCCGCGGCGCGCATCCGCGGCGCTCCCCGCAACCTCGGCACGCACTGCGGCGGGGTGGTTATCACCCCCGGGCCCATCACCGATTACACCCACGTGCAGACCTCACCGCTGGGGTACCCGGTCATCGCCTGGGAAAAGGACGCCACGGAGGATGCGGGCCTGGTGAAGATCGACCTGCTGGGCAACAGGTCCCTCGCCGTGCTGCGCGACACCCTGGAGCTGGTGGACAAAAACCACGGCGTGCGCCTGGAGTGGGAGAGCTTCGACCCGCTTGCGGATCCCGACACCCGGGACCTGATCGCGGGGGGAAAGACCCTCGGCGTGTTCTATGTCGAATCGCCGGCCACGCGCCAGCTCCTCAGCAAGATGCAGAAGGGAGACTACGAGAACCTGGTCATCGCCAGCTCCATCATCCGTCCCGCGGCCAACCAGTACATCCAGACCTTCGTCAAGCGCCTGCACGGCGCCCCCTACCGGCCCCTGCACCCCCTCATCGAACAGACCCTCGCGGAGACCTTCGGGGTCATGGTCTACCAGGAGGACGTCTCCCGCGTGGCCATCGACCTGGCGGGCTTCCCCATCGAGGAGGCGGACCGGCTGCGCAAGATCCTCTCCAAGAAGGACCGCGACCTGAAGCTCCCCGACATGCGGGAGCGGTTCTTCCGTGGCGCACGGGCACGCGGGGTGGCGGAGGAGACCGTCGTGAAGGTCTGGGACATGATCCTCTCCTTCGACGGCTATTCCTTCTGCAAGGCGCACAGCGCCTCCTATGCGCAGGTCTCCTACCGGGTGGCGTACCTGAAGCGCTTCTACCCGCTGGAGTTCATGGCATCGGTCATCAACAACGGGGGCGGCTTCTACGGCCGCCAGACCTACGTGGACGAATGCCGGCGCATGGGCTTCCCGATCCTGCCGCCGGACGTGAATGCAAGCGGGTGGGAGTACACCGTAGAGGCCGGCTGTGGAGACGGTGCGGGGGGTGCGCTCCGCGTGGGCCTCAGCCAGCTCAAGGAGGCGCGACAGGAGCTCGTGCAGGCCATCGTGGACGAGCGCGAAAGGGGAGGGCCGTACGCAGGCTTCCGCGACTTCTGCGCGCGCACCCCCTGCCGGTTCGAGGACATCCGCGTGCTCATCAGGTCCGGCGCCCTGGACTCCGTCTCCGACGGGTACACCCGGCCCCAGCTCTTCTTCCGCTGGCTGAACATGCAGAAGGAGGAGGGGCTGGGCTTCCTGCCGCCCGCCCCGCCGGTCATCGGCGATTACCCCGCACGGGTCAAGCTCGCCGACGAAGTGCAGACCCTCGGGATCGTGGTGACCCAACACCCCCTCGTGCTTTTCCGTCCGCGCATCGAGAGGATCGCGGCGCGGCACGGCCTGCCCCCCCTCATTTCCTCCACCGACATCCCGCGCTGCCGTGGCCGCAAGGTGTGGACCGCCGGCATCCTCGTCACGGGCAAGGAGGTCGCCACGAAAAAACGCGAGCCGATGATCTTCGTGAGCTTCGAGGACGAGCGGGCCATCTTCGAAACAGTCCTGTTCCCCGATGCGTTCAACCGCTTCTACCCGATGCTCGATGACGGCTGGGCCTTCCTGATCTTCGGAAGGGTGGAGGATGACTTGGGGGCCGTGACCATCAGCGTGGAGCGCCTGGTGATGGTCTCACGCAGGACGGGAGAGCCGGTCGGGTCGGCGGCGGGGGCGTCGCACGCTGCGGCGGCGGCAGTGCCCGACCGGCCGCCCGTGTTCATGTGGGGGCGCTTTCACGACCATGGCGATGAGGAGGATCCTGCCCGCATGTCGGGAATTGCCGCCCTGACGTGAGAAGGCCGCAGCGTGCCGGGCTCAAAAACGGAGGAGTCTTGATGGTGTGCTGTCACCAACTCCCTCAACCCATTTCCAATTTGCGTCGCTGTACCCTGACTGCGCAGTCACCTTGACTGATGTATCCCCAAGCGCGAGATAATCCTTGAGGCGGTCCAGCGGATAGGACATTTCCAGGGAAGAGCCCTTCATTGCATAGCTGCCGGAGTTCCGGTCCGGCTCCCACTTCCCATCTACGGTCCTGCCAAGCTCCATGGTCCAGCGTCCGCCCCAGCGGCTCGCGTCGTACGTGATCTCGAGCACCGCCCATGCCCATCCGTTTTCAAACGCAACCTTATAGAGAGAATTGTGATCGGTATCGAAGTTGTTCGAGTGGAAGAACGAAGGAGATGTGGGGTCCCTGATGTCGAGCCGTGCGTAGAGCTTGTTCGAATCCACTGCCAGAGTGAGCGCCTCAATGCCGAACTTGCCGGTCTTGCTCGATGTGTTCCGGATGGCAGGCAGAATCCCGTTCCAATCGTCGAAATTGCCGTCGATCTTGATTGAAGCCACCGGCACTTGATCGTTCTGAGACAGTTCCTCTTTCAACGGTTCAGGCGCCTCGGGAGGAGTTGCTGCCTGGGCGGTTGCGTCACTCACCGTGCTTGCCTCCTCCTCAGACGCCGGAGGTTGAGATGGAGGGCTTTCGAAGATCTTTCTGAACTCGACGGAAATCGCCTCCTTTCGGTCCACGGCGACGTTCAATCGTTCCGTTTCTCCATTCTCATATTGCATCTCGAAATCGTGGCTGCCGAACTCGAGGTTCTCGATCGTGGCGATGTTTCCCACTGGAATCTGGCCCTGGACGGTGCCGTCCACGGAGAGTGACCCTTCGGTCCTTGTCTCGACGCGAACCGTCCCATAGACCTTCTCCAGCTTGAAGCTCGTCTTTGCGGGTTCAGTAGACGGAGCTGACGCCTGTTGCTCGGGGCTGGTCGGCTTTTTCAGGAACAGGAGAAAGCTCGAACCCTCCTGGTGACCGGAATCCTTGAGATCCCCGAACAGGGGAGTGGTTTGTGTCACGCCCAGTCGTATCTGGTTGTAGAGCATGAGCGGATCCAGATAGGGCGCGCTGTTTCCCTCGAGAGCCAGCTTGAGCTGCCGGGTAAATGGAGACTCGTCCGGGACCGATTCCGACGCCCCTGACGTGAGAACCTGCCGCGAGATTCGTGCGTATGCATTTCTGAAGTATTCGTTTGTTATCGTCGGTGCGATTCCGCGAGTCGGGTTCAGAAAATCTCCGGAAAAACACGAATCCGTGATGAGCACGACGTGCCGGGCTTTCATGTTGCTGACAAAGCCGCGGATCTGGGCATTGGGAAGCCAGTTCGCCTGCTCGTAGACGTCCATGCCGCCATCGACGGGGATCCAGAACCCTGTATTGGAGGTCTTGTCCAGGTGCCCATGTCCTGCATAGAAGACAAAGATCGAGTCTTCCGGCTTTGCTTCGCTGATCAGCTTGTTGAACAGCCGGATGATGCCCGCTTTTGTCGCCGCCTCGTCATAGATCTCCAAGAAGTCGCTGATGAAGTATCTTCGAGCGAGTATCTCCTTGATCTCCTTTGCATCCTTCACCGGGTTTCGCAGCGCCATCCAGCTCTTGTATTTGTTGATCGCGATGAGCACCGCATACTGCTTCCCGACTGCGGCCGTTTCTCCGCCGAGCTGGCTCACGACGGTCTTCAAGCCGCGAACGTCCGCGTCCTGGGCGAAGAGGGGGAAGGTCAAGAGCGGCAGCAATGCCAAAAGAAGAGCCTTTTTCATTTGGAAACCCTCACTCGATGGGGACCTGGCGCCAGGTGCAACATCGGTTGAACCAGACATTCAGCCAGGGCGGATTCCTCTCCTTCGAGCATATCATTGGTTTCCGGGAAGTCAATCCGCGCGGCGGTGATCCCCCGCGGGGCATGAGAAAGCTCTGGACAGCATCAAAATGCCGAAGATATACTGGCGAATGAATCCGCGGAGTACCGCGGCGCAAGGAGCGGCGAATGAGCGTGGTATATCGCAACGAACTGAACTCGCGCGAAGTCGAGCTGGAAGTGCGCGGTGACCTGACCGAGGTCACCGTGAACGAGTTCCGGACCGCCCTTTATGCAGAATTGGACAGGCCGCATCACCTGGTGAAACTGAATCTCGAAAAGGTGCACAGCATCAACTCCGCCGCTCTCGGCGCGATCCTCCTGTTCCAGAAAAAGGCGCGCGAGGAAGGGAAGGAGATCATGATCGCGAAGTGCAGCGACGAGCTGCGCAAGACTATCATGGCAATCCGCCTGGACCGCATCATCGCCGTCGAAGGTGAGGCGCCGCCCACGATCGCGCGCTGACACCGCGTCTTCCCAACCTCATGCGGGCGGCTAGCTCAGCTGGTCAGAGCGTCTGGTTTACACCCAGAAGGTCGGGGGTTCGAAACCCTCGCCGCCCATTTTGCAAGTTCTTTCAGGTGATACGAACGTTATGAGAATTCAACCGAAGCCCCCTCTCCATGGCGGTGAGACAGCACCAGCCGAGGGCGGTCATTCATCATTCCGATCATGGCAGCCAGTACACGGCGCTGGCCTTTGGGCTTTTCTCTCGGTCATGAACAGCCTCTACGGGTCGCGCCTCCAGCTGCCGGGCCGCTCAGGAGCCAGACCCGCTGAGACTCGCTCTTCCCCTTGACGTTGATGGAGAACGGTCCCCTGAACCGGAAGTCGCGCGCGACCTCCCTCATGGTCGTGTCGCTCACGACGATCTGCATGCCCTTGGCAATGCCGCACAACCGGCTGGCGAGGTTAACCGAGTCACCGATCACGGTGAAGTCAGCCCGCCGGATGGACCCGATCATTCCCTGGATGACCGAGCCGGTGGCGATGCCCGCCCCCACGGTGAGCCGTTCGAACTCCACGGCGTTGCGCGCACACAACTGGGCGATGCCCAAGGCTGCGGCGCATGCGCTGCGCGGGGCTGCGTCTCCGGAAAACACCGCTACAATCTCGTCGCCGGCGAACTTGTCGATGTCGCCCCCGTGGCGCTGGATGACCTCCGACTGGCGCTCCAGCAGGCGATTGAGGACCTCCACGACCTGCTCGGGCTTGCGCCGCTCGGTGTAGGAGGTGAAGCCGCGCACGTCCGTGAAGAGAAGGGTTCTGACGACCCGCCGCGTTTCCTGGCCGGTCTTCAGGGCATCGATGGTCCCGGCAGAGACGTACTTGGTGAGCTCGAACCCCTCTCTCAAGCCCCCGACCATCCGGTTGAACGACCTCGCGAGGGACCCGATCTCGTCGCGAGACTGCACCCTGACGGCCGCGCCCAGGTCGCCTTCTTCCACCTGGCGCATCCCGCGGGACAGCACCCGCAAGGGAGTAAAAAGGCTGGACCGCAGGAGCAGTGGGATCAGCAAGAGCGCGAGGAGGCTCGCCACGACGGTGAGCGCGGCGAGCACCCCGATGCGGGCGTTGAGGTAGCTTGCCAAGCCCGCCTCGTACGACTCGAAGATCACCGCCGGGCGGGTGCCGGACCAGGGGAGACCGCGTGTGAAGCTGATCGGCTCCAGCGGAGCGGATGCACCCCCGGGATGGATCCCCGTCAGCCGGGGTGGAAACGGGGCAGGCCGGCCGCCCGGGGCAGGATCGCCTCCGGTCGTGCTCGCAGCCGCGTAGTTGTACTGTTGCTCGATCGACGGCCCGCAAAACGGAGAGAGATCCTCGAAGGACATGTCGATGGTGCCGCCCGTGCGCAGGACTAACTGGATCGTGTTCACGTTCTGGGCTCCCAGCTCGGGGAGGCGAAACCAGGTGACCGTCATCGAGTCTGGCGTGGACTTGATGTGAACTCCTCGCCCCCTGGAGGGGTCCAGGTTCATGATGAGCGGCGCGATGGCCGGCTGCGGGTTGTACCCTCCCCACCCGTTTTCCTTCACGCGCTCGCCGAGGTAGATCATCGGGCCATTGAGGACGTGAATCGTGCGGTAGCGGCCGGAGAAGAACGGGAAATCGAAATCCAGCCACGCGACAAAGGGGCGTTCGTAGGCGATGTCCACTTTCCAGCCCAGGTCCGGATCGAAGGAGTACGGCGAGCGACGGATGTCGTAGCTGTTCCAGCCGTTGAGCGTGAAGCGGATGGTCGAGTGGCTCTCCGGTAGCCCGGGAGGAGGATAGTCTTTGGCGGAGGTCTCGCCGACGAACAGCGCGACGAGCCCCATGGTGCTCAGGACCAAGATGAGGGTGACCCCCAGCAGTTTCACCTGCAGCGTCAGAGGATCCGCGCTGTGGTTGAGATAGGTGACGATGAACCCCAGGTAGAACAAGAGCAAGCCGAGCCACGTGAGGTAGGTCGCCAGGGAGAAGGGCAGGAGGCTGTAGGTCATGGCGAGAGATGCGACGACCGCCAGCAGAGGCAGCAGCAGGATCGCGCCCAGAGCCCTCGCTGATTCGGCATCGCGGCCCTTCGGGCGGAGGATCCTTTCCAGGAACGACGCCGAGCCGTGGCCGGACAGCCGTGCCGCCTTGCGGAACAAGAGGGCGGTGGCCCCGAGGAACTGTATCGCGAGGCTGCAGTAGAACACCAGCCAATAGATGTCCCAGAGCCGCGCATCGCTGAAGTGCCACTGCAGGATGAAATGGTTGCACACGTTGAGGCCGAGGACACCGGCGTTCAGAGCCAAAGAGAGAGCGAACACGATCCTGAACTCCTGGCGCTCCGCGCTTCGGAAGCGGGGGAAGTGGTAAGCGAAGAGAAGGAGACACACCATGGCGAGCGACGGGCCGATGTCGTTGAACAGGTTCACCAGGACCGTCCTGAGGTTGCGTGGCTGCCAGTAGCAGGGCCCGGCGAGTTCGAAGAACGAGGCGGTGTTGAACAGGAACGCCCCCAGGAAAACGCCGGCGAGCAACAGGGTGGCGAGGGACTTCCGGGGTACCTGGAGGAGGTAGACGCAGATGACAAGGGAGAGCAGCAGGGCGGCCAGCCGTATGATTGAGAGGGAGTCGAGGTTCACCCAGCCCGGCAGGAACGTGATCGCCTCCCCTCGCCGCCCAAGAGAAAACAGCCGCATACGGAGGCTGCATAAGAAGCCTTTTTGACGCCGCCGCTTGAGTCCATAGCGACTCCCGACACCCTATTTGAACCTCATGACCGTGGCCTTGCCGCTGTTTCCGCCGTCCTCATAGGCGACATAGGGGGTGCCGGTCGAATCGATCGCCAGGGAGGTATAGTATGCCGTGCCCGCGCTGAAACCGGCCGCGCCCACCGTCTGCCACGACCCGCCGGCGTACTTCATGACCGTGGCCTTGTTGCTGTTTCCGCCGTCCTCATAGGCGACATAGGGGGTGCCGCTCGAATCGATCGCAAGGGAGGCATAGTAAACCCC